>Ga0209902_100364_pt1 | contig 55565 bp, 57 predicted proteins | sample FECB27metaG_FD_188304 | JGI IMG/M metagenome (GOLD analysis project Ga0209902, IMG submission 188304) | Cyanobacterial communities from the Joint Genome Institute, California, USA - FECB-27 (SPAdes) (version 2) | ecosystem: Environmental > Aquatic > Thermal springs > Hot (42-90C) > Microbial mats...
GTGCCATGCGCGTGTACGGGTAGGCACTAAGATTCTTCTGTGCCATACTTCAAAGGCGATGGGAGAGTGACCATAAAAGGGGGCAGGGGCGGTGGCGGCCGTTGTTCCCATCAACAGGGCGTGGCCGATGGCTGGCGCCCCGCGTAACATCCCGCGAGAAGAGGCCAACGAATGCCCAGCGAAAAGACCCAGAACCTCCAGGACGCGTTCCTCAATCATGTCCGCAAGCAGAAGGTGCCGGTCACGATCTTCCTCGTGAACGGCGTCAAGCTGCAGGGGGTGATCACCTGGTTCGACAATTTCTGCCTGCTGTTGAGACGCGATGCGCAATCGCAGCTCGTCTACAAGCACGCGATTTCCACCATCATGCCTGGTGCTCCGATCCAGCTGTTCGATCCTGAGCACACCGGCGAGGACTGAGACCGACTTTGAGCGACGAGTTCGACGACGAGGCCGCCCGCAAGGGCGGCCCTCAGGCATTCATAGATCAGCGTAGCGCTCCCACCCGTGTCGGCCTTGTCATTCCCGACGTCCGCGGCCGCGCCACCACCCACAGCATTGAAGCCCGCAAGGCCGAATTCGAGGGCCTGGCCAGCGCTATCCGCGTCGAGATCGTGTTCTCCGAGATCGCCAAGGTACGCGAGATCAAGCCGGCGACCTTCATCGGTGGCGGGCACGTGGCCGACATCGCCAAGCGGGTGAAGGAGGAGGAGATCGAGCTGCTGCTCGTCGATACCGCCCTGCATCCGATCCAGCAGCGGAACCTCGAGAAGGAAACCGGCGCCAAGGTCCTGGATCGCACCGGGCTTATCCTCGAAATCTTCGGCGAGCGCGCCGCCACCCGCGAGGGCGTGCTGCAGGTCGAGCTCGCCCACCTCAATTACCAGAAGAGCCGGCTGGTTCGCAGTTGGACCCACCTCGAGCGGCAGCGCGGCTCGGGCGGTTTCGGCTTCATGGGCGGCCCCGGTGAAACCCAGCTGGAAAGCGATCGCCGCCAGTTGCAGGACCGCATCAAGATGCTCGAAGAGCGCATCGAGAAGGTGCGGCAGACCCGTGGCCAGCAGAAGGGCCGGCGTGACGCCGTGCCGTTCCAGGTGGTGGCGCTGGTCGGCTACACCAATGCCGGTAAGTCGAGCATATTCAATGCCTTGACTGGGGCAGGGGTGTTCGCCAAGGATCTGCTGTTCGCGACCCTCGATACCACTGTCCGCAAGATCAGCCTGCCGCATGGCCGCGAGGTCATGCTGTCGGATACCGTAGGGTTCGTTTCCGACCTGCCGACCGACCTGATTGCCGCCTTCCGCGCCACGCTCGAAGAGGTGCTGGAAGCGCATGTGATCCTGCATGTCCGCGATGTGGCCAACCCCGATCATGCGGCGCAGGCCCAGGACGTGCTGAAGGTGCTCGAAGAGCTCGGCATGTCGGCCGAAACCACCCCGATCATCGAGGTGTGGAACAAGGTCGACCTGCTGGAGCGCGATGCCGACGGCAGCTATCCGGCTTTGGCAACGCTCTCGCCGCTCGGCAAGGTGGCGGCCTCCGTGCCGGTTTCGGCGCAGACCGGCGAGGGGCTGGATAAGCTGCTCGACACCATCGAGAAGGTGCTGGCCGGGCAGGGGCGCACCTACCGCGTGCTGGTGCCGCATACCGCCGGCGCCGATGTCGGCTGGCTTTACGGCCACGCCGAGATCATTGGCAAGGACGAGCCGGACGAGAATGGGCAGGTCTACGAGGTCCGCGTCGAGGCCCGGCACAAGAACGCCTTCACCGAACGCTTCGCCGGCCGCATCGAAGGCTCAGACGCGGCGTGAGCGTCCGATGGCCGGACGCGCACCCCTCATCCGGCGCTACGCGCCACCTTCTCCCCGACGGGGAGAAGAATCCCGATAGGCCGGATGGCCACCACTGTTCCTCTCCCCGTCGGGGAGAGGGTGGATCGGCCGCAGGCCGAGACGGGTGAGGGGTGTCGGCCTCAGAACGGCCCCTATCGCCGCTCCTTGGCCCTGATCTCGTTCCAATAACCGTCGAGCCGGTCGAGCCCGGCCTCAGCCAGCGGGACGGCGTCCTCCGTGGCGCGGCTTTCGACATAGCGGAAGCGCCGGTCGAACTTGACGTTGGCGTCGCGCAGTGCCGACTCGCCTTCGATGCCGAGCTTGCGGGCGAGGTTGGCGGCGGCGAACAGCAGGTCGCCCAGCTCTTCGTGGATCTCGGCGGTGTTGCCGGCCTCGGCGGCAGCTGCCACCTCGTCGAGTTCTTCACGCACCTTGGCCAGCGTCTGCCGCCAGTCGGGCCAATCAAATTGCACTGACGCGGCACGGCGGCTGAGCTTTTCCGCACGGGCCAGGGCGGGCAGGGCGTGCGGCACATCATCGAGGATGGAGGAGGCAACCTGCTTGCGCTCGGCCTTCTTCGCCCGCTCGTCGGCCTTCACCTCATCCCATTTGGCCTTGGCGCCACCGGCATTGCGAGCGGCCTCCTCGCCAAATACATGAGGATGACGCCGTATCAGCTTCTCAGTAATAGCAAAAACCACGTCTCCGATATCGAACAGGCCTTTCTCGGAGGCCATCTGCGCGTGGTACACCGGCTGCAACAGCAGGTCGCCCAGTTCCTCGCGCAGGTCGGCATAATCCTCACGCTCGATGGCGTCGGCGACCTCGTAGGCTTCCTCGATGGTGTAGTGCCGGATGCTGGCGAAATCCTGCTCCAGATCCCACGGACAGCCGCCGTCCGGGTTACGGAGGGCGGCCATGATCTCGATCAGGCGGGAAATGTCGCGGGAGGGCTGCATGATAGGTCTCAGGTGATGTCGAAACTGACGGCGTGGTTGCCGAGGCGACCGATGACGTGGCCAGTACCCGTAATCGGCACGAGGCCACAGAGCGAGCCGGTGGTAACCACGGTGCCAGCCATCAGCGGGAATGCCGGGTTCTGGTTCTTGGCGTAGGCGATGAACGAGTTGAGCACGGTGCCGAACGAGTGCTTCGCAGGCGCCGCCCAGATTTCCTTGCCGGCAAACTCCAGGTGCACGTCGTAGTTCTCGATCTCGGCGCCGGCGTCGCGATGCGACGGGTCGATGACATAGCCGTAGGCCGAGGCGTTGTCCGCGATGCCACCATAGACGCCCGCCAGAGAGCGATCAGCGTAGCGCGTGCCGCAGACCTCGATGCCGACGAAGTAGTGGCTGATCGCCTCGATGATATCTATCTCGTCGCGGTTCGCGGCTTCGGTCGTGAGATCGGTGGACAGCACCAGGCCGACCTCGACCTCGAGCCCGGTGATCGTCGGCGACGACAACTGAAAGGCGCCGCTGTTGCCGACGCGCGACCGGTAGATCGGCGCACAGGTTCCGAGGCCATCCGGAGTGACGATGGTCTTGAGCAGCGCCGGCGCTTCGCCAAGCGCGCTCAGCGTCGCCGATTGGATGCGGAGAGCCGCGGCACGATCGAGCGCAGCATAGGGGACGGCATCGACATCGTGCCGGTCGGCACGCTGGGCCTCGATAAGCTGCTGGCTGAGGTCGGCTTCGGTCGGCATATCGGCTATTCCTCCATTCGCATAAGATATATTATGGAACTATCGCATTGACCCAATGGTGCGGCTGGTGGCCTTTGGGACTCTAACCCAGTACCGCCGTTGCGGTGATCTCGATCCTCAGTCCCTTGGCCAGCAGTTCCCTGACCACCACTGTGGCACGGATCGGGTACGGCTTGGTGTTGAAGAACTCGGCATACACACGGTTCATGCCTGGCGCGTCGGCGCTGTCGGTGAGGAAGATCTGCACCTGGACGATGTTGGTGAGCTCGCCACCGGCGGCGTTGATCGCCTGCCTGAGGTTCATGAGCGCCTGGCGCGTCTGCACCTCGATGTCGCCCTCGGTGATCTTGCCAGTCTTCGGATCCTCGGCCAGCACCACCAGCCAGACGTGATTGCCGGCGCGCACGCAATCGTTGATCGGTCCGCTTGATGGCGCGATGCCGGTGTCGATCACTTCAATCATGGCGGCATGGGCTCCGTGGCTAGCGTGGGCTGATGATCTCGCCGGCGCTGATATCGATCTTGAGGCCATCGAAGGCCGGCCGGACGTGATCCGGGGTCATGGCGTCGGTCTGCGCGTAGTCGAGGTCGATGTGGAGGTTGGTCAGCACCGCATGGCGCGGTCGCAGATCCTCGACCAGCTCAAGCGCCTCGGAGAGGCTCAGGTGGCTCGGATGCGGCGCCGGCCGCAAGGCATCGAGCACCCAGGTGTCGAGCCCGCTCACCGCCTCGCGTGAGGTCTCCGGAATGCCGCTCAGGTCGCATGAGTATGCGAAGCCCCGCACCCGAAAGCCCAGGGAATAGATGTCGCCGTGGTCCTGGCGGAACGGCATTACGGTAATCGAGCCGCCCGGCCCGTCCACCGTCAGCGGCGTGCCGGCTTCGATCAGGTGCTGGTTGAGGATCGGCGGATAGCCCGAACCCGGCGGCGCGGTAAAGCAATAGGCAAAGCTGGGGACGATCCGGTTGGCCGCCTCGGCACTGAAATAGACGTCGACGCGCTTGCGATTATTGAGCGCCAGCACGCGGAGATCGTCGATGCCATGCGTGTGGTCGGCGTGCTCGTGAGTATAGAGCACCGCCTCGACCCGATCGACCTCGGCGCGCAGCAGCTGCTCGCGCAGATCGCAGCCGGTATCGACGATGATGCGGGTGGGCTCATCCGACCCCGGCGAGAACCCTTCGATCAGCAGCGAACAGCGGCTGCGGCGGTTCTTGGGGTTATCGGGATCGCAGACGCCCCAGTGCCCGCCGATGCGCGGCACGCCGCCGGACGAGCCGCAACCCATGATCGTCGCAACGATACGTTGTGCTTCAGGCATTACGCCTTAGCCTTTGAGAACAAACGGAAAAAATTGTCGGTCGTTTCAATGCCGAGCTGCTCGAGACTGATGCCGCGAACCTCGGCCACTTTGGCGGCAGTATGGGCGACGAAACTCGGCTCGTTCGTGCCGCCACGATGCGGCACCGGCGCCAGATACGGCGCATCGGTCTCAACCAGATAGCGGTCTGATGGAACGAACTTCGCTACCTCGCGGATTTCCTCGGCATTCTTGAAGGTGATGATGCCGGAGAACGAGATGTACCCGCCCAGTTCGAGCGCCTTACGGGCGAGTTCGGCGCCGCCGGTGAAGCAGTGCAGCACGAAGGGGAAGGCCCCCTGCCCCACTTCATCGGTGAGCACCGCCGCCATATGCACGTCGGCCGATCGCGAATGGATCACCAGAGGCAAGCCGGTGAGGCGCGAAGCAGCAATGTGCCGGCGCAGGCCCGTTTCCTGCGCCTCTTTGGGCGCGTTGTCGTAGAAATAGTCGAGGCCGGCTTCGCCGATGGCGACGCATTTTGGATGCTGGCTGAGCCGCACCAGATCGTCGGTGAAGATGTCGAGCTCCTCGTCCGCGTGGTGCGGATGGGTGCCGACTGAGCACCAGACCTCGGCATTCTGTTCGGCAATCGCCCTGATCTCGTCGAAGCGCTTTACCCGCGTCGAGATGGTGACCATGCCGTCGATCCCCGCCGCCCTGGCACGGGCCAGCACGCCGGCCCGATCGGCGGCGAGCTCGGGGAAATCGAGGTGACAGTGCGAGTCGATCAGCATCGGGTTATGCCGTCTTTGGGTGCTCGAACTTCTTGAACACCGGCTCGGGCGGCGGCAAGACGGTACCCGCAGGAACGCCGGACGCGCCGAGCGCATGGCTCAGGAGGCGCTGGTCAGTCGGCACGGCAAGCGCATCGAGGAACTTCGCCGCGGAGCCGGGCACGAACGCTTGCGCCGCAATGGCGGCACGGCGGACGATATCGGCGGTCGTCGTAAGGATCGTCCCCATGCGCGGCAGATCGGCCTTCAGCCCCCATGGCGCCTGGTCCGCGAAGTAGAGGTTGGCGGCGTTGAGCAGCGTCGTCAGTTCGCCGGCAGCCTCATGGATCTGCTGTGTCTTCATGGCGAGGTCCATCTTGCCGATCGCCTCGACGGCGGTGGCGATGATGGTGCGTTCGGCCTCGGTCGGCTGCGCTTCCGGCAGCGCACCGCCAAAGTTCTTCTGGATCATCGACAGCGAGCGCTGCGCCAGGTTGCCAAAATTGTTGGCGAGGTCGGAGTTGTTGCGGTTGATGAACTTCTCACGACCCCAGTCGCCGTCCTGGCCGAAGCTGACTTCGCGCAGGCAGTACCAGCGTACCGGATCGGTGCCGTAGAGGTCGAGCTGCTCGTGCGGATCGACGATGTTGCCGACCGACTTCGACATCTTCTTGCCTTCCGAGGTCAGAAAGCCGTGCGCGAAGACGCGGTGCGGTACCTCGATGCCGGCGCTCATCAGGAAGGCCGGCCAGTAGACCGTATGGAAGCGGATGATGTCCTTGCCGATGACATGCAGGTTCGCCGGCCAGAACTTCTTGAACTGTTCCGACGCCGCATCCGGAAAGCCGACGCCGGTAATGTAGTTGGTGAGCGCGTCGACCCAGACATACATCACGTGGCCGGCAGCGCCCGGCACCGGGATGCCCCAGTCGAAGGTGGTGCGGCTGATCGAGACGTCGCGCAGCCCGGCCTTGACGAACGAGACGATCTCGTTGCGCCGCTCTTCCGGGGCGATGAAGTCGGGGCGGTCGGTGTAGAGCTTCAGCAGCCGATCCTGGTAGGCCGAGAGGCGGAAGAAGTAGCTGTCTTCCTCGACCCATTTCACCTCGGCGCCGGTCGGGGCGAACTTCCTGCCGCCCTCGCCGTCGCTCAGCTCTTCCTCGTCGAAATAGGCCTCGTCGCGTACCGAGTACCAGCCCTTGTAGGTCGACTGGTAGATGTCGCCGTTATTGCTGGCCGCCATCCGGCGCCAGATCTCCTGGCTGGACTCGTAGTGGCGCGGTTCGGTGGTGCGAATGAAATCGTCGTTCGAAACGTCGAGGCGCCCCGCCAGCTCCTTGAAGCGGGCAGCATTGCGGTCGGCCAGCTCGCGCGCCGTGATGCCCTCAGCGGCCGCCGTCTGCACCATCTTGATGCCGTGCTCGTCGGTGCCGGTGAGGAAATAGGTTTCCTTGCCCGCCAGCCGCGCCCAGCGGGCAATGGCGTCGGTGGTGATCATCTCGTAGGCGTGCCCGATATGCGGCGCGCCGTTGGGATAGGCGATGGCAGTGGTGACGTAGAACGTGTCGGTCATGGTGTCGGCTGGACGCTCAGGAGCTGGTGTTTCCGGATCGCATCGAAAAGCGCGACCAGGGTCTGCCGCATGTCGAGGTTGTATTCATCGGCATCGGCGAGTGAAGCTCGCGCCTTGTCCCATAGCTCGTTGGCAGAGGCAAGACGAACCCGGTCGCCGGCTGCGGCAGCCGCCTTGGCCGCATCGGCCAGCCAGTCGTTGAGGATGTCGCGGGCAAAGCGCAACTCGGCCGAGTCCCGATCCGCGGCGAGCGCATCGGCCAGCGCGATCCGAGCGGCGGACGGCGCTGCCACCGGATTGGCGAGCCACCCCTGCAACTGCTGCAGCGCGCCGCCTTCCCCCAGCAGCATCGCTTCAAAACCGCGGCGCGGGCGGCCGCCGGCCAGCGACACAGCACGCTCGATGGCGATCGGCTGGCCGCCGACCTCGTCGAGCACGCTCCGGACCTCAGTGTCGGCGATCGGTCGCAGCGCCACCTGGAAACAGCGCGACTTGATGGTCGGCAGCAGCGAGCCGGGACGGTGCGAGACCAGCAGGAAAGTGGTATCGGCCGGCGGTTCCTCGAGGATCTTCAGCAGCGCATTGGCTGACGAGGTGTTGCAGTCGTCGATCGGATCGACGATGGCGATGCGATGCCCGGCGCGACCGCGGGTCATTCGCATTTCCTCGATGAAGCGCCGGACTTCCTCGACGCGGATCGCGGTGTAGTAGCCCTTGCCGGTGTCGCGCACCGACTTGCGCATCACGAACAGGTTCGGATAGGCGCCGGCCGCGACCTGGGCGGCGATATGACCCGGCGACTCGTCGCCGGTCTTTTCGAAGATGCGGCGCGCCAGATCGAAGGCCAGCGTCGCCTTGCCGATGCCGCGCGGCCCATGGATCAGGATGCCGCCGGGCAGCCGGCCGGCCTCGAGCCGCTCAAGCAGCGTGGCGCGTGCCGCGTCATGACCTGAAACGCCGGTCTGGAACTCGGGCAGCGGTACGCCTTCGAGCTGGTCGGGTTCGCGTTCGGGATAGTCCAATTCAGTCGGCCTTTGCCTCGAGCTCGGGGAAGCGCCGGCTGAGCGTATCCCAGATCTCCTGCTCCAGCGCATCTTCCGATTGGCCGGCGGGCAACACGATGCAGCGCTCCGGGTTGGCCTTGCCGATCGCGAGGAAGGCCTGCCGCAGCCGACGGTGCCACTCGAGGTCTTCCTTTTCGAAGCGGTCGCCGGTCTCGGCCAGGGCCTTCTCGATCTCCCGATTGTTGACCCGCGCAAAGGCAACGGCCGGGTCCATGTCGAGAATGAATGTGATATCGGGCTGATGCCCGTCGAGCGCCAGCGTCTCGAGGCCGCGGATCAGCTTGTCGTCGACCCCTCCCGTCAGCCCCTGATAGGCGCGGGTCGAATCGTGGAAGCGGTCGGAGATCACCCATTTGCCGCTGGTGAGGCTGGGGGCGATCAATGAGCTGACATGATCGTAGCGGGCAGCGGCGAACAACACCGCTTCGGCGCCGGCGCCCCAGCTCTCGGACCGCCCCTGCAGGATGAAAGCGCGCACCGCTTCGGCCTTCGGCGTGCCGCCCGGCTCGCGTGTCCGCACCGCTTCGATGTCCATGCGATTCAGCCGCACCAGCAGGCGTTTGACCTGCGTCGACTTGCCGACGCCTTCGCCGCCCTCAAAGGTGATGAATCGGGCGGCGGGCTTCGCCGGCACATCGAGCATTGTTTTTGCGTTCCCGTTTGTCCTGTCACGCTCTGTCTAGAGCCAGCCGAGCGCCAGTTCCTTGAGCGCGTCGGTGGCCTTGCGGACGATATCGCCGTCGGCGACGTCCTCGCCCGCATAGAGCGGGGTGACCTGTACCACGGCGCCGTTGCACATGACATTGAGCTGGGCGAGTTGATCGCCCTTCTGCACAGGCGGGCGGATCGGCGCCTTATAGGTCACGGTGGCCTGCGGGCAGTTCTGCGCCCCCTTGGGCAGGAACAGGTCGATGCTGCCCTTGCCCACCAGCGAGACCTGTCCGGTGCTGCCGCCATAGACATCCGCATACGAGATTGCCGACCCCTCGGGAAACACTGGGATCAGCTCGAACCCGCGGGTGCCCCAGGTGACGAGCTTGCGCGCCTCTTCGGTGCGCTCGGTCATTGATTTGAGCCCGTGCAGCACCGCGATCAGGCGGCGGCCGGTGGCAGCGGTCGAGACCACCTCACCATAGCCGGCCGCCTCGGTGTGACCGGTCTTCAGCCCATCGACGCCGATGCCGATCTCGAGCAGCGAGTTGCGGTTCATCTGGCGGATCTTGTTCCAGGTGAACTCGCGCTCCGAAAAGATCGGATAGTATTCGGGAAACTGCGCGATGATGAAGCGTGCGATGGTTGCAAGGTCGCGCGCCGTGGAGAACTGCGCCGGATCGGGCAAACCAGTCGCGTTGACGAAGTTCGAGCCGGTGAGGCCGATCTCCTTGCCCAGCTGGTTCATCATCTGCGCGAAGCTCAGCTCGCTGCCCGCGATGCCCTCGGCGAGAGCAATGGCCGCATCATTGCCGGATTGGATGATCACCGAACGGACCAGATCCATAACCGGAATCTTGGAGTTGAGCACGGCGAACATGGTCGAGCCGCCCGAGGAGGCGCCACCATCGCGCCAGGCATGCTCAGAAATGAAGAATTCGTCGGTGGGCTGGAGCTTCTTTGCCTGGAGCTGGTCGAACACCACGGCCAGCGTCATCAGCTTCGCCATGCTGGCGGGCTCGAGCTGGTCGTCACCGGCCTTGTTGAACAGGATCGTGCCGGACTCGTAGTCCATCAGTACGGCAAACGGCGCCTTGGTGTCGAAATCCTGCGCGTGCGCAGATACTGCCGAGAAGACGGCGAATAGAGCGACCAGCAGTTTCAGGCTGAAGTACCGCAATCTCAACCCCGATCGCGGTCACTTCTCGACCGCTCTGAAACTAATAGAGCACCAGGTCCTTGAGTCCAAGTTGCCTGGCGAGCGACATCACATCATCCCGCGCCACCCCGGGCTTAAGACGGGTGAGTGTCAGGCGTGTGGCATCGGCGCCAGGAATGCGCACTTGATCCTCATCGACCGCACCCAGCATGGCAAACTGCAGCGCAACATCGTCGGCCTGGGCTGCGTCGGCAAACACGCCGAGTTCCAGCTTGATGGCGCGCTTGTCCTCATCGACCGTCGCGACCCAGCCCTCGAGCGAACCCGAGCGGGTGGCCATGGCGTTGACTGCGGCGTGGGCGCCGGTAACGGCCTGATCCGCTGCATCGCTGTCGACATAGCCGAACATGTCGATGATGCCGCCGATGAGGTTCGGGCGCTCCTCAGTGTCGTTCATGGCGAGGCGCGTCGTCCCCTGCTCCATGCGCGTCGGACGGTCGACGCTGGCCAGCAGCATGCGGGTATCATCGCCATTCAGCGGCGCCGGGCCGACATACTCGACCTGGATGTTGCCGACACCATGGTTGGCATAGCCGAGGATTTCGGCGGTGCGATAGCTCATGTCCATCACCCGGCCGTGCAGGTATGGGCCGCGGTCGTTGACGCGACAGACGATCGAGCGGCCATTGTCGAGATTGGTGACCCGGACATAACTCGGCAGCGGCAGCACTGGGCTGGCGCAGGAGATGGCGTTGGCCGAGAAGATCTCGCCATTGGCGGTGCGCCGGCCGTGGAAATCATTGCCATACCAGGAGGCGCCGCCCGAGGCGACATAGCCGCTCGGGTTCTCGATCGGCTCATAGACTTCGCCGCGTACCGTGTAGGGTTTGCCGACCATGTAGCGGCCACCACCCTTGGGCGGGTTCTTGGCATTGGTGACGCGCGGGCTGACGGCGACGCCGAATTCCTTGGATGTGAAGGCCGAGCGCTTGATGTTCGGCACGCCTCCCCCACTGCTGCCACAGGCAGCCACGATCGGCGCCACGAGGACGGCGAGAGCAAGCAGCCGGGCGGCCGCGCGAAGGTCGCGAGAAAACACTGCCAAAACCAGATCAACCCAACAAGAGAAGTCCGCACGATACTCAAAGCCGCGCGAGGATGATCGCACGGAAGCGGAACGTGGTTTCGTCCGGGTTAATTTGCTTCAAATGCCAGCTATTTAGCCGCCCACTGCTGAAGTTCGGCGGTCACGATGGCGTGTTGTTCGACCAGCGCCATGTGCCCTGCCCGCGGCACGACGACGAGCCTTGCGTCGACAATGCCGGCCGCCATCTCGCGCGCCGCGTCGGGTACGGTGATGGCGTCATTGTCGCCGACCACCACCAGCGTGGGCACGCCGATGGCGCCCAGCTCGGGCCGCGAGTCCGGACGCCCGATGATCGCCGTCTGCTGGCGGATGTAGGTTTCACCGCCATTTGCTGTGGCCATGCGAACATGCAGAGCCTTGAGCCCGGCATTGCCGACATGGTCGGGGTGGACGGCATTGGGGAACGACTGGGCGACGGCGAGGTTGAACTTTCCCTGCTCGGTCAGGGCGATGGCGGAGCGCCGCTTCTCGGTGGCCTCTGGGGTGTCAGGGCGCGCTGAGGTGTCGAGCAGCGCCAGCCTCAGCACCCTGCCCCGAGCCTGCCGAAGCATCTCGAACGCCAGGTAGCCACCCATCGAGAACCCGACCAGTGCGAACTCAGGCGGCGCGTCGCCGAGGATCGACGCGGCAATCTCCAGCATCGAACTGCCCTGCGTGTGATTGGCAATCGTCACCGGCCCGAACTGCCACAGTGCCGGCACCTGGTGCGCATAAATCTCGGCGGTGCAGTTGAGGCCGGGAACGAGGAGGATCGGCATTGTCATGAGGCGGGCGGTCCTGATCGGAGGAATGTTTTCGTTCTCGCGTCGGTGAACGAAAACGGGCTTGCTTGCCGGGCGTCGGGCGATCATATAAAGATATCTTTATATCCCGCCGTGCCACCCTGCCGGCGGTGAACGCATTTTGGCGTGACAGACGTTGGAAAGTCGAGCGATGACTGAAGCTCAACACATTGAGATCGATAGAAATTCCTTGCCGAGGGGCGAGGAGGTGCGGGCAGCGCTTACCCAGGCGGCTTCCGAACGCATCCTGATCCTCGATGGCGCCATGGGCACCATGATTCAGCAGCTGAAGCTCGATGAGGCCGCGTATCGCGGCGAGCGCTTCAAGGATTGGCACAAGGATGTGCGGGGCAATAACGACCTGCTCAACCTTACCCAGCCCGACGCGATCCGGGCTATCCATCTGCAATACTATCTCGCTGGCGCCGACATGGTGGAGACCAACACCTTCTCCTCCACCGATATCGTCATGGCTGATTACGGCATGCAGGCGCTGGCCTATGAGCTGAACGTTGAGGGCGCCCGGCTGGCGCGCGAGGCGGCGCAGCAGGCCTTCGACATCGACGGCAAGCGTCGGTTCGTGGCAGGCGCACTGGGCCCACTGAACAAGACCGCCTCGATGTCGACCGACGTCAACTCGCCGGGGCACCGCGCGATCACCTTCGACGAGATCGTGACGGGCTACTCCGAGCAGATCAACGGGCTGATCGACGGCGGCGCCGACCTCCTGCTGTTCGAGACCATCACCGATACGCTCAACACCAAGGCCGGCATCTTCGCGGCGCAGCGCATCTTCATCGAGCGCGGCTACGAGCTTCCGGTGATGATCTCCGGCACCATCACCGACCTTTCGGGACGGACTCTCTCGGGCCAGACCCCGACGGCGTTCTGGTATTCGGTCCGCCATGCCAAACCCTTCACCATCGGGCTCAACTGCGCGCTCGGCGCCAATGCCATGCGCGCCCACATCAACGAGCTCTCGGATGTCGCCGACACGCTGATCTGCGCCTACCCGAACGCCGGCCTGCCCAACGAGTTCGGCGGCTATGACGAGACGCCGGAATTCATGGCCCGCCAGCTCGAGGGCTTTGCCAGGGATGGCTTCCTCAACATTGTAGGCGGCTGCTGCGGCTCGACCCCGGACCACATCCGGGCGATCAAGGAAGCGGTCGGAAAGTACAAGCCACGGAAAATCCCCGAGGTGCCGACCTTCCTCAGGCTGAGCGGGCTCGAGCCATTCACCCTGACCGAGGACATTCCGTTCGTGAACATCGGCGAGCGGACCAATGTCACGGGCTCGGCCAAGTTCCGCAAGCTCATTACCGCCGGCGACTATACCGCGGCGCTCGAAGTGGCGCGCGACCAGGTGCAGAACGGCGCCCAGGTGATCGACATCAACGTCGACGAGGGCCTGCTCGACAGCCAGAAGGTGATGGTCGAGTTCCTCAACCTGCTCGCGGCCGAGCCGGATATCGCTCGCGTGCCGCTGATGATCGACAGCTCGAAGTTCGAGGTGATCGAAGCCGGGCTGAAGTGCGTGCAGGGCAAGCCCCTGGTCAACTCGATCTCGATGAAGGAAGGCGTCGACAAATTCCTCGAGACCGCCCGGCTGGTGCGCTCCTACGGCGCTGCCGTGGTGGTGATGGCCTTTGACGAGCAGGGCCAGGCCGACAGCTATGAGCGCAAGGTCGAGATCTGCTCGAAGGCTTATAAGCTCCTCACCGAGGAAGTCGGCTTCCCGCCCGAGGACATCGTCTTCGACCCTAACATCTTCGCCATTGCCACCGGCATCGAGGAGCATGTCGGCTACGGTATTGCCTTCATCGAAGCCACGAGGACTATCCGGCAAACCCTTCCGCACGCACACATTTCAGGCGGCGTGAGCAACCTGAGCTTCTCGTTCCGTGGCAATGAGCCGGTGCGCGAGGCGATGCACTCGGTGTTCCTCTACCACGCCATCCAGGCGGGGATGGACATGGGCATCGTCAATGCCGGCCAGCTCGCTGTCTATGACACGCTGGAGCCGACGCTGCGGGAGGCCTGCGAGGACGTGATCTTCAACCGCCGGGCGGATTCGACCGAGCGGCTGCTGGAGATCGCCGAGCGCTTCAAGGGCCAGGCCGGCGGCGAGCAGAAAGCCAAGGACCTGACCTGGCGGACCAAGCCCGTGGCCGAACGCATTTCGCACGCGCTGGTCAACGGCATCACCGAGTTCATCGATGCGGACACCGAGGAAGCGCGGCTCAGCGCCGAGCGCCCGCTGCACGTCATCGAGGGCCCGCTGATGGCCGGGATGAGCGTGGTGGGCGACCTGTTCGGATCCGGTAAGATGTTCCTGCCGCAGGTGGTGAAATCCGCCCGCGTCATGAAGCAGGCCGTGGCGCATCTCCTCCCCTTCATGGAGGCGGAGAAGGCAGCCAATGGCGAGGCGACAGGCCGCCGGACCGCCGGCAAGGTGCTGATGGCGACGGTGAAGGGCGATGTGCACGACATCGGCAAGAACATCGTCGGCGTGGTTTTGAGCTGCAACAACTACGAGATCATCGATCTCGGCGTCATGGTGCCGACCGCAAAGATCCTCGAAGTGGCGAAGGCCGAGAAGGTCGATGTGATCGGTTTGTCGGGCCTGATCACCCCGTCGCTGGACGAGATGGTGCATGTCGCATCCGAGATGGAGCGCGAAGGCTTTCAGGTGCCGTTGCTCATCGGCGGTGCAACGACCTCACGCGTCCACACCGCGGTGAAGATCCATCCGCAATACCATGGCGGACCGACCGTGCACGTGCACGACGCCAGCCGTGCCGTCGGCGTGGTCTCGTCCCTGCTGTCGCAGGAGCAGCGCCCGGCCTACGTCCAGGACGTCAGGGCCGAGTACGAGCGGCTGGCCGAAAAGCACCGGCAGAGCGAAGCCGAAAAGCAGCGCACCTCGCTGGCCACCGCTCGCGCCAATCGCTTCCAGCCGAAATGGGAGGGCTACTTGCCGCCCAAGCCGAGCTTCCTCGGCACCCGGGTGTTCGAGAACTACGACCTGGCTGAGATCGCGCGCTACATCGACTGGACGCCGTTCTTCCAGGCCTGGGAGCTGAAGGGCCGCTTCCCCGCCATTCTCGAGGACAAGGACCAGGGGCCGGCGGCGCGCCAGCTCTGGGACGATGCCCAGAAGATGCTGAAGGACGTGATCCAGAAGAACTGGTTCCGTCCCAAGGCGGTGATCGGCTTCTGGCATGCCAACCAGGTCGGCGACGATATCCGGCTCTACACCGATGCGGATCGCAAGGATCAACTGGCGACCTTCTTTACCCTGCGCCAGCAGCTTAGTAAGACCGGCGGCAAGCCGCATATGGCGTTGGCCGATTTCGTCGCGCCCGAGGGCATCCCGGATTATCTGGGTGGCTTTGTCGTCACCGCCGGGCTCGAGGAGAACCTCATCGCCGAGCGCTTCGAGCGGCGGAACGACGACTACTCCTCGATCCTGATCAAGGCGCTGGCCGACCGCTTCGCCGAGGCCTTCGCCGAGCTGATGCACGAGCGGGTGCGCAAGGAGTTCTGGGGCTATGGCGCTGCCGAGACCTTCGCGCCCAACGAGATGATCGGCGAGCCCTACCAGGGCATCCGCCCTGCCCCCGGCTATCCGGCGCAGCCCGATCACACCGAAAAGACCACGCTGTTCCACCTGCTCAACGCCAAGCAGCGCATCGGGGTGGAACTGACCGAGAGCTATGCCATGTGGCCGGGTTCCTCGGTTTCCGGCATCTATCTCAGCCACCCCGAGAGCTTCTATTTCGGCGTGGCCAAGGTGGAGCGCGACCAGGTCGAGGACTACGCCCGCCGCAAGGGCATGGCGATCCGCGAGGTCGAGCGCTGGCTCGGCCCGATCCTCAACTACACCCCGAGCTCGGACAAGGAGGGCGCATGACCTCCCCTGCTCCCTTTGCCCGGCGGGCCACCTCCGTGCCGGTGACCGTCGTCACCGACAAAGCGGCGCTCGGCCGCCTCGGCGGGCGTGATACCGCGGTGGTGCATCTCGACGCTCCGCTCCATGCCCATGAGCCGGGCACTGAGTGCATTGCCTGCGACAGCCGCGGCAATGTGCGGGTGCTGCTGTTCGAGCTGCAGGAAAAGGTCCGGCTTGGGATGGCCGAGCCGTTTCTGCGCGTGGTGGTGGATGCCACGGACGTCAATGACCATGTGGCGGTCGCCGACGCGATCGTTCCCGGCAAACTGCCGGCGTTCGGGCTGCGCGATCTCACCGTGGCACGCAACTTTCATCTGACGGAGGTGGTGTGATGGCCGCGCTCGACCTGTTCATCCGATCCGCGACCGATGATATCCACCCCATCAGCCGCGCCGCACTGCTGGCCCTTGACGCAGCCGAGCGGACGCAACGGCTCGACGACCAGCAAGCGGCGATCCGCTCCCGCCTGGCGGCGGCGCCGGACCAGCGCGACTGGCACAACCAGGTTGGGATGATTGTCGCCGACCTCCGCCGCGCCGGTCACCCGCTGCGCCGTGATGGCGATAGCCACAGCTGGTTGGGCGAATCCGGTCACCTGGCCGTCAGTTTCTGCCGGTCCGGTAACACCGTCCTGGCCTGGCAAGCCTGACCTCACCAAACCTCAGTATTGCTTGCAGTACGGTCTTGTCGCGCTAAGCTCCGACTTACCCCCTCTGGTGGGGGCGTAAGCGCTTGAGGGGGCGCGGCAAATGACAGAGCATCCGGATCCGTTCTCGATCAATGTCGGGAGCAAGCTGCTCTTCGGCGCGCTCATGCTGATCGGCCTCGGACTCATCGGCGCAATTCTTGGGCCGTTGCTGACCGCGTTCGGCCCGAATGCCAGCCCCGAGGCGATCGGTAACGCCGTGGGGCCCGGCATCATGCTGCTGATTGCCGGCGTGGTGCTCGGCATCATCGCCGGCATCTTCCTCGGCTATGCCAACGGCAAGTACCCGCCCGCCAGCCGCTAGGCGTTCACGATCAGGCTGCAGCGGCACGATGGTTTGGGTGTGGAAGCTCCGCACGTCGCCTAATGCGCGTGCTCGGTCACGCACTCGCCGTGATCGGCCAGTACCTCGATGATCCGGCAATCGCAGATCCGGCCATGCCCGCATTCCTCGACCATGCGGGTCAGTTCGCCGCGCAACGCCGTGAGGCTGGCGATGCGGCGGTCGATCTCGGTCAGGTGGTTGCGGGCGATACTGTCGGCCTGGTGGCATGAGGCCTGCGGCGAAGCAGCCATCTCCAGCAGTTCGCGGATATCCTCGACCTCGAAGCCGAGCTCGCGCGAATGGCGGATGAAGTTCAACCGCTCCACCTCCGGCTTGCCGTATCGGCGCTGATTGCCCTCGGTGCGCGGCGGCGCCGACAAGAGGCCGATCTGCTCGTAGAAGCGGATGGTCGGAACCTTGACGCCGGTCCGTCGTGACAATTCGCCGATCGGCAGATTCATCGCATTCACCCCTTGATCCTCTAGTGGCTAGAGGTCCTAGATGTATGCGGACATGATGAAGAATCCAAGGAGTGCCGCATGTCCGAGGCCGCCGAGAAGCTGAAATTCCGCGTTGGCGGCATGGATTGTGCTGCCTGCGTGACCAAGATCGAGAACGCCGTCGGCCGGCTCCCGGGGGTCGGCGAGGTCGGCGTGTCGCTCCCCAATGGCACGATGACGGTGACCCGTTCCGGTGACATCGCCAAGGGCGCCATCGAGCGTCAGGTCAAGGCGCTGGGCTATCAGATCGTCCCTGCCAAAGCCGCAGGATCGGCCAGTGAGGCTCACAGCCACGCTGACCATGGGCATGATCATGATCACGATCACGACCATTCAGGTCACAGCCACGACCACGATCACGCCGGGGATGGCCACGATCACGGCCATGGCGAGATCATCGACGGCCCGTGGTGGACGACCCGCAAGGCCCTGCTGACCTTCATCTCGGGCGGCGCATTGCTGGCGGCCTACATCGTCGGTCAGCTGTTCCCTCAGATCGGCCACTGGGCTTTCTTCGTCGCCATGGCGGTAGGCCTCGTTCCTGTAGCGCGCCGCGCCATCGTCGCCGGCATGACCGGCACGCCGTTCTCGATCGAGACGCTGATGACCATCGCCGCCATCGGCGCCGTGTTCATCGGCGCCACCGAGGAAGCGGCGACGGTGGTGCTGCTGTTCCTCATCGGTGAACTGCTCGAGGGCGTCGCCGCCGGGCGGGCCCGGGCGTCCATCCGCGGCCTCGCCGACCTGGTGCCCAAGCTGGCGCTGGTCGAAAAAGATGGCGCCACCACTGAGGTGCCCGCGGCACAGCTGGCCGTCGGCACCGTCATCCTCGTTCGTCCCGGCGACCGCATTGCCGGCGATGGCGTCATCGTCGACGGCAGTTCGGCGATCAACGAAGCGCCAGTGACCGGCGAGAGCGCGCCGAGGACCAGGGGCGCGGGCGACGAGGTATTCGCCGGTACCATCAACACCGACGGCGTGCTGCGGGTGCGGGTGACTGCGGCTGCCGCCGACAACACCATTGCCCGCGTCGTCCGGCTGGTCGAGGAAGCGCAGGAAAGCAAGGCGCCGACCGAGCGGTTCATCGACAAGTTCTCAAAGTACTACACGCCGGCCGTGCTGGTGGTGGGTGCGCTGGTCGCCATCCTGCCGCCGCTGCTGGCCGGCCAGCCCTGGGACGAGTGGATCTACAAGGGTCTCGCCATCCTCCTGATTGGTTGTCCCTGCGCCCTGGTGATCTCGACCCCGGCCGCAATCGCCGCGGGCCTCTCGGCCGGCGCCCGTCGTGGGCTGCTGCTCAAGGGCGGTGCGGTGCTCGAGCAGTTGCGCCGGATCGACACCGTGGCGCTCGACAAGACCGGCACGCTCACCGAAGGCAAGCCGCAGGTCACCGACATTGTCGGCATCGGCCGCTCCGAAGCCCAGGTGCTGTCGCTGGCGGCGGCGCTGGAGACCGGTTCGAGCCACCCCCTTGCGCTTGCCGTGCTGGCCCGTGCCAGCGCTGACAAGGCCTTCGTGCCCCCAGCGGCAGGCGCCAAGGCGGTGCCGGGCAAGGGCGTCACCGGCAAGGTCGGCGGCGAGGAGCTGTTCCTGGCCTCGCCCAAGGCCGCCGAGGAGCGCGTGCCGTTCGATGCGGTACTGCGCGAGCGGATCGGCGCCCTCAACGATGCCGGCAAGACCGTCTCGGTGCTGCTGGTTGGCGCCGAGGTGGCGGGTCTCCTCGCCATCCGCGACGAACCACGTGCGGACGCTGCCATAGGCATCGATCGGTTGGACGACGACGGCATTGCCACGGTGATGCTCACCGGCGACAACGAGCGCACCGCCAAGGCTATCGGCGCGGCTCTCGGCATCGAGGTGCGCGCCGGCCTCCTGCCTGAGGACAAGCAACGCATCGTGCGCGAATTGCAGCAGCAAGGCCGCGTCGTTGCCAAGGTCGGCGACGGCATCAACGACGCCCCTGCCCTCGCCGCGGCCGATATCGGCATCGCCATGGGCGGCGGAACCGACGTGGCGCTCGAAACCGCCGATGCCGCCATCCTCCACGGCCGCGTCGGCGACATCGCCAACATGATTGGGCTGTCGAAGGCGACAATGGGCAACATCGCCCAGAACATCACCGTGGCGCTGGGTCTCAAGGCGGTGTTCCTCGTCACCACCATCATCGGCGTGACAGGACTATGGCCGGCGATTCTCGCTGACACCGGGGCGACGGTGCTGGTGACGCTGAACGCCATGCGGCTATTGGGCTGGAAGGGGAAGTAGCGGTCCCTAGCGGACGGCACAAACAACAACGGCTCCCCGAGGGGAGCCGTTTGTTTTGGACTGCAGGATCTTGAAAGAACCTGGTGCGGTCGAGAAGACTCGAACTTCCACGCCTTGCGGCACAGCGACCTCAACGCTGCGCGTCTACCAATTCCGCCACGACCGCACGCCGAGGTAGAAGCAACACCGGAACCGGCGAAGCGAGGCAGCGTGTAGCAACGCTCGTTGGCGGGTGCAAGCGATTAATTGCCGTTATGCAAACGCTCATCGCGAAACGCCAAATCAGGCTGGTCGGCGGACTTTTTCGGTGAGCTCGACGCTGAGCCGGCCGTCTTCGACCTTCACTTCTCCACGCGCGATCAGGGTGTTGTTGGCGTAGACGCGCAACGGGTCGTTCTCGCCGGTATCGAGTTCGATCACCGCGCCCCGGCCCATGCGCAGCAGGTGGTGCACCGGCATGATCGCCGCGCCGAGCTCAACGGTGATATCGACTTCAATATTGTCTAGAGTGTTCATACATAAACCGCGAACGACCATCCCGGCTGAATCGCGCGGGCCCCTTGTGAGAGAGCATTGGACACCCATGCTTACCGAAGCGTTAACGACTGACCCAACTTGCGACACCGGAACCAAACTGTTCCGCGCCGATGGGGTGCCGGTCGAGTGGCGAATCTCGGAGGGCTATGTCCCCTACCCCGAGGCGCTCGAAGCGATGAAGGCGCGGGCCGCGGCGGTTGCCGATGGCAGCGCGGCCGAGCAGGTGTGGCTGCTGGAGCATCCGCCGCTCTACACGGCAGGCACGTCGGCGGCGCCCGAGGACCTGCTGTCGCCCAACCGCTTCCCGGTCTATGACGCCGGGCGCGGTGGGCAATATACCTATCACGGCCCCGGCCAGCGGGTGGTCTACTTCATGCTCGATCTCCGCCAGCGTGGTCGCGACGTCCGCTGCCTGGTGCAGGGGCTCGAGGGGCTGATCATCGACACTTTGGCCGCCTTCAGCATTCGCGGTGAACGCCGCGACGGGCGGATCGGCGTCTGGGTAGCGCGGCCTGACAAGGGACCGGATCGCGAGGACAAGGTGGCGGCAATCGGGGTACGGGTCAGCCGCTGGGTGACGTTCCACGGCATTGCGATCAATGTGTCGCCGACCCTTTCACACTTCGATGGCATCGTGCCGTGTGGCATCTCTGACCAGGGGGTGACCAGCTTCGAAGATCTCGGGCAGCTGGCTTCGATGGCAGAGGTGGACGCTGCCTTGCGCTCGGCATTCGAGCGCCGCTTTGGCGCAACGGCAGACCTGCGGCCGAAGGCACTTGTCAGTGCCGCGTGACGCACGCATTTTCTCGGTGACCGATTCCATGGGGGTGAGGCCATGACGCTGGACGATCTCAAGAAAATCTTCCTCAGCCCGACGCTGTTCCGGCTCGAGACCATTCTCTCGCCGCGACTGGTGCCGGTGCTCTACGCCACCGGGCTCGCGGCATTGCTGCTGTGGTCGGTGGGGCACCTGTTTGCCAGCTTCGGCCGCAACTTCGGCGATGGTCTGTGGGGCATCCTCGAGATTGCGGTGTATGGCGCGCTGTTCCTGATCGCGCTGCGCATCGTGTGCGAAGTGCTGCTGGTGTTTTTCAAGGCCAACGAGACGGTGACCCGTACGGTGAGCCTCAGCCGCGTGCCCACCTCACTGATCGACGAGGTGCGAGATGCTATTCACGACATCGCTGATGACGAGCCCTACGAAGACGAGACCAGCGAAGGTGCCGCGACCTCGGAGCCGACCACGCCGGCGGTGCGGCGTACCGCACGGCGCACACCGCCGCCAACCGCCAAGCCTGATATCTGAAACAAGAAGGCCGCCTGAGGGCGGCCTTTTTCGTTTTGCTCCCCTCCCCTCAAGGGGGAGGGAAGCGATGACTGCAACATCGCGACCTACGCGGCAGCCAGCGAGCGCCGCGACTTGAGCACCTCGTCGACGCTCCAGGCGCCCGGACCGGCGAACACGAGGTAGAGGAAAATGAAGCAGAACAGCACGGCGCCGTCGCCGCCATTGGCGACCGGAATGATGTTGCCCTGCCCCATCATCGGCACGTGCACGAACCAGAACGCATAGGCCATCTGCCCGGCGAGGATGAAAGCCACCGGGCGGGTGAAGACACCGAGCAGGATCGCGAGGCCGCCGAACACTTCGAGCACTGCCGCAAGGCCCATCAGCGAGAACAGCTCGAAGCCGCCACCACCCATCTGCGAGGCCGGGAAACCGAACATCTTCTGCGTGCCGTGCGCCATGAAGCAGAGCGCGGCAACGATACGGAGGACGGCCAGCGCCTGCGGCTGGTACCGGTTGAGAGCGTCGAGATTCATTGGTCTTCTTCCTGCTGGACGCCTCGGAGGTGGGCGCATCCGCAAAGAAGAGCATCAGGCTCAGGATTCGGGTCAACTGAAGGTTTGGTAACCTGACGGGCTCGTGATCAGCCGTGATCAGGGCAGCCTTGCTTCCATCGCAGAGTGCCGATCATTGCTTTTTCCACCATTTGGCGTATAGGCACGCGCCAATGACACAAGCTCCGAAAATTGGCCTGGTCAGCCTCGGCTGCCCCAAGGCGCTCGTCGACTCCGAACGCATCATGACGACCCTGCGCTCGCAGGGCTATTCGTTCTCGCGCGACTATGCGGGCGCGGATGTCGTGCTGGTCAATACCTGCGGCTTCCTCGACAGCGCCAAGAAAGAAAGCCTCGAGGCGATCGGCGAGGCCGTCGGCGCCAATGGCCGCGTCATCGTCACCGGTTGCCTCGGTGTCGAGGAAGAGATGATCCGCGCCACCCATCCGAGCGTGCTCGCCGTCACCGGCCCGCACCAGTACGAGGATGTGGTCAATGCGGTGAACACCCATGTTCCGCCGGTGCCGAACAAGTTCGTCGACCTGGTGCCGGAAGCCGGGCTGAAGCTGACGCCGCGGCACTACGCCTACATGAAGATCTCCGAGGGCTGCAACAACCGCTGCACCTTCTGCATCATCCCGCAGATCCGCGGTGATCTCGCCTCGCGCCCGATCGCGTCGGTGCTATACGAGGCGGAGCGGCTGGTGGCGACGGGCGTCAAGGAGATCATGGTGATCTCCCAGGACACCTCGGCCTACGGCCTCGACATCAAGTACCAGAGCTCGAAATTCCGCGGCCGCGACATCGAGGCGCGCTTCCAGACCCTCGCCGAGGAACTGGGCAAGATGGACGTGTGGACCCGCCTCCACTACGTCTACCCCTACCCCCATGTCGACAGCGTCATTCCGCTGATGGCCGAGGGCAAGATCCTCCCCTATCTCGATATCCCGTTCCAGCACGCTTCGCCCTCGGTGCTGAAGTCGATGCGCCGCCCGGCCAACCAGGTGAAGACGCTCGACCGGATCAAGGCCTGGCGCGCCGTGGCGCCGGACCTCGCCATCCGCTCCAACTTCATCGTCGGCTTCCCCGGTGAGACCGAGGAAGATTTCGAGTTCCTGCTCGATTGGCTGGAAGAGGCCGAGATCGACCGTATCGGCTGCTTCGAGTACGAGCCGGTGACCGGTGCGCCCGCCAATGACATCGAGGGCATCGTCCCCGATGAGCTGAAGCGCGAGCGCTACGAGCGGCTGATGGAAGTGGCGCAGGACATTTCGGCCCATGTGCTCAGTAAAAAGGTCGGTCGCACCATCGACGTGCTGGTCGACGACGTCGAGCCCGAGACCGGCCGCGCTATCGGCCGCAGCCAGTGGGACGCGCCCGAGATCGACGGCACCGTGATTATCCACGAAGCCGACGGCATCAAGGTCGGCGACAAGGTGTCGGTGCTGGTCACAGAGTCGGACGAGTACGACCTGTTCGCCGTACCATCGGCCGTCGCCGCCAAGGACGACTTGAAGCCCACCGCCGTCGCCAGCTGATGGCCCCACACCGCGAGTATGAGGTGGCGCCCCAGGGCGTCACGCTGCGGCTTGGCCGCACGGCCCGGCTGATGGGCATTCTCAACGTCACCCCCGACAGTTTCTCCGACGGCGGCCGCTTCGATGCAGTGCCGGCGGCACTGGTGCAGGCTCGGCAGATGCTGGCGGAGGGCGCTGACATCATCGACGTCGGCGGCGAGAGCACGCGCCCCGGTGCCGAAGAAGTCTCCGCCGCCGATGAGCTGGCGCGTGTCCTGCCGGCGATCGCGGCGCTACGCGCCGACGGGATCGTGGTTCCGATCTCGATCGATACCTACAAGGCCGAGGTGGCAGAGCGGGCCATCGCCGCCGGCGCGACGATTATCAATGACGTTTACGGGCTGCAGCGTGAGCCCGAACTCGCAGCAGTGGCGGCCGAGCACGGGGCGCCGCTGGTGTTGATGCACTGGGACAAGGCGCGCGACACCGGACGCGACGTGATGGCCGAGCTGGCGCGGTACTTCGAGGTGACGCTGGCCATTGCCGACAAGGCCGGCGTGACGCGGGACCGCATCGTGCTCGATCCAGGCTTCGGCTTCGCCAAGTCGCTCGGCGAGAACTACGAAATCCTGCGGCGACTGCCCGAACTGGTGGCGCTCGGATTTCCGGTGCTGGTCGGCACCTCACGCAAGTCGATGATCGGCAAGCTGCTCGACGTGCCGGCCGATGAGCGGCTGGCCGGGACGGTGGCGACCTCGGTGCTGGGCTATTCTGCCGGCGCCCACATCTTCCGGGTGCACGATATCAGACCCAACCGCGACGCCTTGCGCGTCGCCGAAGCGGCCCTATATGGACCGCGACTTCAGGAATAGAGACGTGACCAGAAACTTCGACGGCGACCGCATCATCCTCAGGGACCTGGGGTTCTTCGGCTATCACGGCGTGATGCCTGAGGAGGCGGTGCTGGGCCAGCGCTTCTTCATCGACCTCGTTTGCGGCGCCGACCTGATGCAGGCCGGTCGCAGCGACGAGTTGCAGCATTCGATCTCCTACGCCGAGATCTACGAGGTCACCAAGGCGGCGTTCGAAGAGCAGCGCTTCAAGCTGATCGAAGCGGTCGGTCAGCACATCGTCGATCGGCTGTTTGCCGCCTTCCCGGCGATCCAGTGGGTGCAGGTGCGCGTGAAGAAACCGTCGGCGCCGATCGCAATGGTGGCCGGTGAGGCGGCGATCGAGTTGCACCGCCATCGGAGCGGCCGCTGATGCCTCGGGCGTGGCTTGGCCTCGGCGCCAATATCGGTGATCCACCGGCGCAGGTTCGCGAGGCGGTGGAGCGGTTGAATGCCTGGCCGGGCATCGCTGTCGCAAGACAGTCCGCCATGCTGCTCACCAAGCCATGGGGCAAGACTGACCAGCCGGATTTCTCCAACATGGTGGTCGAGGTCGACACCAGCCTCGCGCCGCTCGAGCTGCTGGATGCCTGCCTCGGCATCGAGCGGGAGATGGGCCGGGTGCGCGATATCCGCTGGGGTCCCCGCCGCATCGATATCGACGTCGTTGCCTACGAGCGCCTGGAGCTCGATACCGAACGCCTGCACGTGCCGCATCGCCATGCGCATGAGCGTGACTTCGTGCTGGAGCCGCTGCGCGAGATCGCGCCCGAGGTGGCGAAGTGGATCGTGGAGCGGGTGAAGGGGGTCTAGGCCCCTCTTTGTTTACCGGCCTGCGCCCTCACCCGTCTCGGCCTTCGACCGATCCGCCCTCTCCTCGATGGGGAGAGGAACAGGGGTGATCGCCGATGCTGCAGTATTCTTCTCCCCGTCGGGTCAGGGGACGAGGGCCTAGCCCTCGCCCGGAGGTGGCGCGTAGCGCCGGATGAGGGAGCTGTCTCAGACAGCAGAGGCTACGCCCTCACCATCTCCAGCACCCGCACCGCCGCATCGAACTCCATTCGCCGCTTGGCGCGGCGTTCGGTGGCTTCCTCCACCTCGCCCCACAGCCGGACATTGTAGTCTTCGTCGACATGCGCCGCGGCCCAAACGTCCTCGGCGCCCAGCAACCCCTCACGCAATCCAATGCTCAGCAGGCCCGACCCGGTGATGCCGGTGAGCGAGTTCAGCGCCACAGCTTCGATGAGCTCGGCATCGGCCAGCGACGCCCGGAGACGCTCCAGCGTCGGCGCCGGCTGCGGCTGGTGCAGGATGCCGATGGTCGGCTGGAAGCCGATCTCGAAGTGCCGGGCGAGCTTGACCAGCACTGCGTCCCATACCCGCTCCTGCTCGGCGACCAGTTCGCGCGGCGTATCGGCGCGGTAGAGCAGCAGGTCGTTGCCCGAGTATTTGACGATCTCCTCGCGCAGTGCCTCGAGCCGTTCGTCCCCGGCTTCGACCGCCGAGTTGATCAGCCGCACCACCGGCATGGTCTTGGGATCGATGAACTGCTGCTGCGCCGCCCATTCCTCGGCCATGGCTGCGGCCACCGCCTGGTGCGGCACCACCACCGGCTTCTGCCCCGGGGTGCGCGGCGTCTTGCCGTCGAGCGTCACCGCGAAGCCATCCGCTGCCGTACCGACCCCGACTTCCTTGTAGAAGCGCTTGGGCAGTTCAACCTTGTTCAGGTGCTGCGCCCGGCCGTAGCCGTCATCGCGGTGCTTGTCTGCGTCTTCGAGGAACTCGCGCATCAGGCCTCCAGCAGTTTGTCCACGGCGTCGACCAACTGATCCATGCGGTGGATGACGAGGTGGGCGCCGGCGGCCTCGAGATCGGCCACTGAGTGATAACCCCAGCTGACGCCAAGCGCTTTGACGTTGGCGTTTCGGGCCATCTTCATGTCGTGCGAGGTGTCGCCGATCATTACGGTGGCTTCACTACCGATGCCGGCCTTCTCCATCGCCGTCTCGATCATCTGCGGATCGGGCTTGCCACGGTTGTGGGCCGGCGTCTGGATCGAGTTGAAGCGACCGATGATCTCGTGACGCTCCAAGAGCGTGATGGCGCCGGCGTGGCCCTTGCCGGTGGCCACCGCGAGGATCGTTTCAGGGTCGGCCTGCAGGCGATCGAGCGCATCGAGCGCGCCGTCGAACATCGGCTCGCGGGCGAGGCCCGCTTTCGTGAGGTATGTCGCCCGATAGGCGTTGAGGATCACGTCGATCCGATCGCTGTCGACCCCCGGTGCGAGGATGCCCATGGCGTCGCGGGCGGTGATGCCGGAGATCGAGCGGATCGCGTCGTCGCTGGGAATCGCCTGACCCACCGAGGCAAAGGATTCGCGCACCGTCTCGATGATCAGCGCTTCGGAATTGATCAGGGTGCCATCGAGATCGAAGACGACGAGCCGCATCGGGAAACTCCTGTTAGGCCCGCTGAGAACCACAATTTTCCGGGTGTGTCACGCCCCGCGAAGGCATGGCAGCGTCGCAGATGACGACATGGGGGCCGGTGCGCCTACTCCAGTACCCGCTCGATCGCCGCATCGAGCTCGGCATAGTCGTGGATCAGCGTCCCTGCCCCGGCTTTGAGCAGGTCGGCTGCATCGTGATAGCCCCAGCTGACGCCGATCGAGCGCACCTTGGCAGCGCGGGCGAGCTCCATGTCGAACACGGTGTCGCCGATCATCACCGTCTGCTCGGGAGCGGCGCCCGTCTCTTCCATGGCACTCAGCAGCATGCCGGGATGCGGCTTCGATGGATTGTGGTCTGGTGTTTGCAGCGTGGTGAAATGCGCGGTGATGCGGTGGTTGTCGAGTATGCGCGCGACACCGGTCAGCCCCTTGCCGGTGGCAATGCCGAGGATGGTGCCTTTCTGTTCGCGCAGCCGGTCCAGCGCTGCTCTGGCACCGGGATAGAGCGGCTCGCGGTCGAACTCTTGCTCCAGCGAGGCCTTGTAGAAGCTCTTGTACTGCCCGACGATGCCCTCGATCACATCGATATCATCGGTGCCGGCGAGCTGGCCGACTGCAACCGGGAGCGACAGCCCGATGATCTGGCGCACCTGCGCTGCCGTGGGCGCCGGCAGGTCGAGCGAACGGAACGCCGCTCCCATGTGCTCGGAAATGAGCGCCTGGGTGTCGATCAGTGTTCCATCCATATCGAAAACGATGAGCCGCACGGGAGTTCCCCCTGAATTCGGCCCGTTGAGAACCATAAAACGCAGGGCGTGTCACGCCCTGCGCCACGGCAACAATTCTACATCGCGGCGAAGCAGTAGAGAAGTCCCGCCCCACCTGTGCCGACGAGGTTCTCCTGGCTGCAACCGCGCGACGGATGCGACGAGTTCCAGGACTTTGCGGCGTCGGAATCATCGAGGCCGGTGCGGTCGGAATGGCCGACGATGGCGCTGCCTTCGCCGTTCAGCGTCCAGTCGCCGCAGGTCTGACCGGCGGCCAGCGTGCCGTCCGGGTTCGAGCCGGTCAGGATGTCGTGCTGGTTCGGCGTGTCACCCCGTCCGTTGATCGGATTCCCGGTCTCGGACAGCGCGGTCGCCTTGGTCAGTTTGTTGTCGGCGCTGTGGAGGTTGGCGACGTCGGTGGCGATCACCTCGCCCTTGAAGTTCTGCCACGGGCCGGCGCCGATCCGATCCTTGGCGTTGACCCCCTCGGCGCTGAGATAGGCCTTCCAGGTCTTGCCGGTAGAGCCGGCGCCCTCCGCCAGCTTCAGGCAGTGGGCATCAGCCCCGTCGAGCCCGCCGAGATTGGCGCCATCCCCGGCACCGACACTGGTGACGAAGAAGGTCATGGTGGTTGCGTCCTGCGCAATGGCCGGTGCAGCAATGGCGAGGGTCGCCGCAGTGGCAGCGGCGAGAACGATCGTTTTCATTGGCATCTCCCTGTGCGCCCGGAATGGGCCGCAACAGGTCAACACGCGAGGCCGGCGTTTCGTCCGGCGCTCGCGGCGATTTGATCAGTCCTGTTCCGGATCCTGATCCTGCACGTCGTAGCGGTCGGCATCGAAGCCGAGCACGTCGAACGTCGCCTGCATATGCGGCGGCAGCGGCGCCGAAACATCGAGCACCTGCCCGCTCCGCAGCGGCAAACGGATGCGCCGGGCATGCAGGTGCAGGCCCTTGCTGATTTCGTCCGGTGGCGTCCAGTTCTCGATGTTGAAGTAGCGCGGATCGCCCATGATCGGGTTGTGCAATTGCGCCATGTGCACGCGCAACTGGTGCGTCCGCCCGGTCACCGGCTTCAGCGTCACCCAGGCGAAGCGCCGGGCGGCGGTGTCGGTGGTTGAATAGTAGCTCATCGAATGCTGCGCGCCGGGCGTTCCCTGCGGCACCACCACCATCTGCTCGCCATCGGTGGTCGCCTGCTTGGCGAGGAAGCACGAGATCGATCCCTGCTTGGGGTGCGGGTTACCCCAGACCACCGCCCAGTAGATCTTGCGTGCCTGCCGCGACGAGAACACTTCGCCGAAATGCGCGGCCGCGGCCTTGGTCTTGGCGACGACAAGGCAACCCGAGGTGTCGCGATCGAGCCGGTGCACCAGCCGCGGCGCCTCGCCCTTCTTGTTGGGCAGGCTCTTCAGCAGCCCATCCATGTGCCGCTTGGTGCCGGAGCCGCCCTGCGAAGCAAGGCCATGTGGCTTGTTGAAGACGTAGAGCTCATCGTCCTCGTAGAGGATGATCGAACGCAGGAACTCGGCGTCCTTGGAGTTTACTTCGCCCTCGGCCCGCGCCGGCGCTGCCTCGATCGGCGGCACCCGGACGATCTGTCCGGCCGTGAGGCGGGCATTGGCCTTCACCCGGCCGCTGTCGACCCGGATCTGGCCCGAGCGCAGCAGCTTCTGCAGATGCCCGAAGGTGACCTGCGGGAAATGCGTCGCGAACCAGCGGTCGAGCCGCATGCCGTCTTCGTCGCGGGCGACGGTCTGCATCCGGACCCCGCTCATGCCACCACCCGCATGGCCAGCATGCCCATCCACAGCCCAGCCAGCGACAGCAGCACCGAGCCGACGACGTAGACCGCAGCGAGCAGGATGTCGCCGCGCTCGATCAGCGTGATGGCATCGAGCGAGAAGCTCGAGAAGGTGGTGAAGCCGCCGAAAATACCGACGGCGACGAACAGCCGGATCTCGTTCTGGTACTGTGGCGTGGTCTTGGCGAGGATGCCGACCAGCACGCCCATGGCGATGGAGCCCACGATGTTGACGAGGAACGTCGCCACCGGGAAGCCATTGGGCAGGCTGCCGATCCAGTTCTGGGCGCCAAAGCGCGCCAAGGCGCCGAGCGCGCCGCCGATTCCGACGAGAAGATAAGCTTGCATGGCCCCTCTTTGACCCGGCCTACGCAAATACTCAAGCGCGGCGTGGCGAATGGTTGCCTGCGGCCTAGTGGCCGAGCATCCGTTCCATGGCGCCGGGTCGGTCATGGGCCGCCAGTTTATCCATCAGCGTGGCGCTCGCCTCGTTCATCCCGACCAGTGCGACCTCGACGCCTTCGCGGCGGAACTTCAGCACCGCGACATCGACGGCATTGACCCCGCTGATATCCCAGATATGCGCTTTGCTGACATCGATCCGAACGCGCTGCAGCGGTTCCTTGAAATCGAAGGCGTTGAGGAACTTCTCGACCGAGGCGAAGAACAGCTGGCCTTCGACGAGATAGTCGCGCTCATGCCCGTCGGCGCTGAGCACTGAGTTGACCCGAAAGATCTGTGCCACTTTCCAGGCAAAGAAAATGCCCGACAGTAGCACGCCCACACCGACGCCCAGCGCCAGGTTGTGGGTACCGACCACAGTAATCACGGTCGCCAGCATGACGATGCTGGAGCGCCGCGGGTGGCGGCGCAGATCGTTGAGTGACGACCAGTTGAAGGTGCCGATCGACACCATGATCATGATGGCTACCAGCGCCGGCATCGGGATCAGGCCGACAATGTCACCGAGCACCATCAGCAGGAACAGGAGAAATGCGCCGGCAACAAACGTCGAGAGCCGACCGCGGCCACCGGACTTCACGTTGATCACCGACTGCCCGATCATCGCGCAGCCGGCCATGCCGCCGAACAGACCGCTTGCCATGTTGGCGATGCCCTGCCCGATCGACTCGCGGTTCTTGTCGCTCCTGGTATCGGTCATCTGGTCGACGATCGAGGCGGTCAGCAGGCTTTCGAGCAACCCGACGGCGGCGACCGCCACCGAGTACGGCAGGATGATCCAGAGCGTCTCGAGGGTCAGCGGCACATCGGGAAGCAGCAATGTCGGCAGGGTGGACGGCAACTCGCCGAGGTCCGCGACGGTTCTGACGTCGACATGCAGTACGAGCGAGATCGCGGAAAGCACGAGAATGCAGACCAGCGGCGATGGCACCAGCCTCGTAAGGCGCGGAAACAGATAGATGATCGCGAGGCCGGCCCCGATCATCACATAGGTTTCCCAGGAGACGCCGATCAACTCGGGCAGTTGCGCCATGAAGATGAGGATCGCCAGCGCGTTGACGAATCCGGTCATCACCGACCGCGACACGAAGCGCATCACGTAGCCTATGCGCAGGTAGCCGGCGACGATCTGCAGCACGCCGGCAAGGATGGTGGCCGCGAGCAGGTACTGCAGTCCGTGCTCGCGCACCAACGTGCCCATCAACACGGCGGTCGCCGCTGTTGCAGCGGAGATCATTGCCGGGCGGCCGCCCGCAACCGAGATCACCATGGCGATGATGAACGAGGCGTAGAGCCCGATCTTGGGATCGACTCCGGCGATGATCGAAAAGCCGATCGCTTCCGGGATCAGAGCAAGGGCAACGACAATGCCGGCGAGCACGTCGCCGCGAATGTTTGAAAGCCAGTCACGGCGAAAGGTGTGAGCGAAAGTCATTACTGGTCCAGACGGCATAGGCACGTGGTCCGCCCCGGGGCGAACGACAGCTTTGATGCGGTTTTGCTGGAGTGTCCGGCGGATCGGCGGCCGGAAGAGCCACCCGGGGTTGCACCGGGTCCGAATGAATGCGCGCCTTGTGCCCGCTGCCATCTGCAAAATCAAGGACGGCAGCGAGCGATTTACTCTCGCGATGCAGATCAGGCGTTGGCCGGCGCTGCTTCATCCTCGTCGTCCGCATCGATCTCGAGCGCCGGTGCCACGGCCGACGAGACGAGGCCGTTGAGCGAGCCTCCCTTGAGCCCGAGTTCGGCCAGCAGCGCATCGATCAGCGGCGCCTGGCTGCGGTAGCGCAGCGCCGCATCGACGGCCTGGTCGGCAATGCCCGAGCCGCCGGCGTGGCCGTTCAGTCCATGGCCGCCCGAGCCGCCGCCTGACAGCCCGTCGACATGCAGGATCTTGATACCCTCGATGTTCTCCATCGGCTTCACCGATTCCGCGATGATCGACGGCAGCGCCTGGATCAGCGCCATGCGGATGTTCATGGCGATCTGCTCGGGCGACAGGTGGTTGGCGGCCTCGTTCAGCTTCTGCTTGCCTTCGGCTTCGACGGCATAGGTGACCTCGGTGGCGGCGGCCCGGAGCTTGGCGGCTTCCGCCTCGCCCTGCGCCAGCGTGCGCGCCGCTTCGGCGCGGTTCTTGGCTGCCTGCTTCTCGGCGTCGGACGACACCACGATGTTGATCGACGCCTTCTGCGCTTCCTGTTCAGCTTCGATCAACTGGATGCGCTTGGTGCGCTCGGCGATCTCGGTCAGCCGCGCCGTCTCCACCTCTTCCGCCGCCTTGGCGGCGAGCGCGCGCGCCACGTCGGCCTTGGCTTCGGCTTTCGACTGCTCCTCGGATTTGGCCGCAATGGCCGTGGCACTGATCTGCTCGGAAAGCGCGATGGCCTGGTCGGCCTTGATCGCCGCCTCCTTCACCTGTTGGCGCGACAGCGTCCGCGCCGCTTCGGCCTCGGTTGCACGCTGGGCCCGGAGGCTCTCGATCTCGGCGTTCTGCTGGTCGATGCGGATGGCGATTTCGCGTTCGTTGTTCAGCCGCGCGTATTCGGAGTCACGCGTGATGGTGAACTGCTCCTGCTGCGCCTCGAGATTCTTGCGCGCTATCGCCACCTGGGTGTTCTGTTCGATATCGTTACGCGTCTTGCGGCGCTCTTCGATCGACTCGGTCATCTTGGTGAGACCTTCGGCGTCGAACACGTTGTTGGGATTAAAGAATTCCCGGTTGGTCTGGTCGAGCCCAGTCAGCGACACGGATTCGAGCTCGAGGCCATTCTTGAGAATGTCCTCGGAGACTGCGGCCTGCACCTTCTGCACGAAGCTGACACGCTGCTCGTGCAGCTCTTCCATTGCCATCTCGGCGGCGACGGCGCGCAGCGCATCGACGAACTTGCCTTCTACCAATTCCTTCAGCGCCTGCGGTTCCATCGTGCGGCGACCCAGCGTCTGTGCGGCGTCGGCGATCGCTTCAGCGGTCGGTTGCACCCGCACATAGAACTCGGCCTGCACGTCGACGCGCATGCGGTCCTTGGTGATCAGAGCCTGCTCGGCGGTGCGCACCACTTCGAGGCGCAGGGTGTTCATATTGACCGGGATGGTCTCATGCAGCACCGGCAGCACCAGGGCGCCGCCATTCATGATCACCTTCTGTCCGCCGAAACCGGTGCGGACGAAGGACACTTCCTTGCTGGCCCGGCGATACAGCCGCGCGATGATCATGCCGACGACGAAGATCGCGACGATGATGATGCCGGCAAGAATCAGGGTCGAAATGAGCTGGTCGTACATCGGGTGGCTATTCCTGTGGCGGGGTAAGGCGGGTGATGGCGCGATAGACGTTCTTGTCGCGGCCGACGAGGAAGACCCGGTCGCCGGCGCCGTAGGTCATGCCGGGTTCGCCCGGCTCCAGCAGGATGTAGTGCGTGCGGCCACGCAGGTCGGTGGTCTTGGCTTCGGCGGGCTGGCCCTGCCTGGCCTCGCCGCGAATGACGGTGGCGTAGCTGCCGACCAGTTCGGAGCGACTGGCCGCCTCCGACTGATCCCTGGGGAAGATATCGCCGAGCCAGCGGCCGAGATGACGGGTGGTATAGCTGGCGCCGACGAGCGCCGGCACTGTGGCGAGCCACGGAGCTAGCGCACTGCCGATCGCTGCACTGGCTGCCCACTGCACCACATAGCCCGAGAGTCCGAAGCCGGTGAGGAAGATAACGAGCAGCGCCAGGAACGGCAGCCTGCCGACCGAGAACCAGCTCAGCACATGGGAGAGCGGACCGACTTCCGCGCCGCTCAGTTCGGGTGCTTCGAGATCGGGCACATCGACGCCGGGTAATGCCGCTTCGATGGAGGCGGAGGGCGAAAAACCGATGAGCAGGGACAGCAACTCGATCACGCCGATCGCCAGCATGACGATCAAAGCAACCGTGAACGGTGCGAACTCCGGCGCGAACAGTTCTATCTTGCCCCTCCCCTGATCCCTTCAGCTCATATGGGACTGTTGTGACAGTTTTCCATGGGGCGCAAGGACTTCAGGGGGCAGATTCTCGATATGCCTAATCTTGGTAGATCGAAAGCCACGAAGCAACGGCCGGAGGGCTAGTTGTCGCCCTCTTCCTCGCGACGCTGCTCGCGTCGGCTGGACCAGAAGTCGAGGCGCTTGATCACCTCGCGCTCGAAGCCGCGCTCGTTGGGCTGGTACAGCTCCGGCCGGCGGTCACCCGCGAACTCGTCGGGGAAGAATTCCTGACCGGAGAAGGCATCCGGATAGTCGTGGTCGTAGCGGTAACCCTTGTTGTAGCCGAGCTCTTTCATCAGCTTGGTCGGGGCGTTGAGAATGTGCTTGGGCGGCGCCAGCGATCCGGTCTGCATGGCCAGCGCCTTGGCCTTGGCGAACCCGACATGCGCGGCGTTGGACTTGGGCGCTGTGGCCACATAAGCGATCGCCTGCGCCATGAACAGCTCGCCCTCCGGCAAGCCGGTGCGCTCGAAGGCGTTCCACGCGGTGATCACCTGCACCATGGCCTGCGGGTCGGCCATGCCCACATCCTCGGACGCGGCACAAGCGAGACGCCGGAAGATGGTGTCGGGGTGCTCACCGCCCACCAGCATGCGCTGCGCCCAGTACATCGCCGCCTGCACGTCGGAGCCACGCAGGCTCTTATGGAAGCAGCTGAGCAGGTTGTAATGCTCCTCCTGCCCCTTGTCGTAGACCGGGGCGCGCTTCTGCACTGTCTCGGCGAGCCCGGCGACATCGAGCATCGCCGTCTCGGGTAGCGCGAACAGCTCTTCGGCGAGGCCGATGAGATAGCGGCCGTCGCCGTCGGCCATTTCGAGCAACGCGTCGCGGGCTTCGGCGGTGATCGGGAGTTTCCGGCCGACATGCGACTCGGCGCGCTCGGCGAGGATGGCGAGATCGGGCTTCTCGAAGCGGCGCAGGGTATAGACCTTGGCGCGCGACAGCAGCGCCGCGACCATCGAGAAGCTCGGGTTCTCAGTGGTGGCGCCGATCAGGATCACCGTGCCGTCCTCGACATGCGGCAAGAGTGCATCCTGGGTGGTGCGGTTGAAGCGGTGCAGCTCGTCGACGAACATCACCGTCTGCCGCCCTGCCCCGAGCCGCAGCGCCTTGGCGTCGGCGATGACCTTGCGGAGGTCAGCCACGCCCGAGAGCACGGCGCTGAGTTGCACGAAATCGAGCCCGACTTCCTTGGCGACGAGGCGGGCGATGGTGGTCTTGCCGACGCCCGGTGGGCCCCAGAGGATGAACGACGAGACCCGTCCGCCCGCCACCATGCGGCCGATCGGGCCGTTGGGCCCAAGCAGATGATCCTGCCCGATGACGTCGGCGAGCCGCTGCGGCCTCAGGGCCTCAGCGAGCGGACGCGGCGCAACATCATCGAACAGGGAATCCATCACCCACTTACCTCGGCCCGGACGATCCGGCCGCCCCGCTGTAGCACAACGCGCCAGCTCTGCGGGCGATCATTGGCGAGCTTGCTGAAGCGCTCGGCGTCATCGGTCGCATCGCCGTTGAGGCTGATGATCAGGTCGCCCGGCCTCAGGCCCATTTCATCGGCGGGCGAGCCGGCGTCGACGTCACGGACCACCACAGCATGTGTATCGTAGGGCAGCCCCAGCTCCTGGGCCACCGCCGGCGTCACCGTGTCCACCGAGGTGCCGGCGAAGCGCGTATTGCCCGAGACCTTGACCGGCTTGCCGGCGCCGGGAGGGGCTTCGAGCGTGATCACCTTGTCCTCGGTCTTGCCGCCGCGGAAATACTGCAGGTCGGCGGTCGCTCCTACCGCCTTGGTGGCAAGGCGGAAATCGAAGGCGCTCGGCTGCTCGATGTTGAAGCCATCGACCGACAGGATCACGTCGCCGTCGGCAAAGCCGGCCTTTTCGGCCGGGCCACCCGGCGCCAGCTCGCTGATCAGCGCACCGCGGGCCTGTCCCAGCCCGAGACTGTCGGCAAGATCGGTGGTCACCGGCTGCATGCGGGCGCCGAACCACGGCCGCACCAGCGCCCCACCGGAAATGCCGGTCTCGGCGACGAGCTTGGCCATATTGGCGGGAATGGCGAAACCGATGCCGACCGAGCCGCCGGAGCGCGAGACGATCGCCGTATTGACCCCAACCAGCCGGCCCTGCAGGTCGACCAGGGCGCCGCCCGAATTGCCGGGATTGATGGCAGCATCGGTCTGGATGAAGAACTCGTAGTTTGAGCTCTCGACCCCGGTGCGGGCCAGCGCCGAGACGATGCCTGAGGTGACGGTCTGGCCGACACCGAACGGATTGCCGATAGCGAGCACCAGGTCGCCGACCTCGAGCTGGTCGGAATCGGCGAAAGCCAGCGCGGGAAACGTCGCGCCCTTGGCGTCCTTTACCTTCAGCACCGCGAGGTCGGTCTTGGGGTCGTCGAGCACCAGGTCGACCGGGTACTCGTGCCCATCATTGGTAGAAACGCGGATGTCGGTCGCGCCTTCGATGACGTGGTGGTTGGTGAGGATCACCCCGGCACCATCCACGATCACCCCGGAGCCGAGCGATTGCGACTTCTGCGGCCTGCTATCCATGAACGGGCTGTCGCCGCCGAAGAACTGCGAGAAGAACGGGTCATTGAGGAAGGGCGAGGTGGCGCGCTGGCTGATCGTGGTGGCGTAGACATTGACCACGGACGGGGTGACCGACTTGACCACCGGCGCAAAGCTCAACTGCATTTCGGTTCGGGTCGCCGGGACCGCGCGGGCCTCGGGCGCTGCCGCCTGAGCGACGATCGCTGGCGCTGGCGTCGGCGCAATCGCTTCACGGGCCGGTACGTCGACGACCGCTTCTGGAGGCGTAGCCGCATCTGCCACCGGCCCGGAGAGGACCGCTACCTTCGGCTCGGCCGTTCGGCTCGAAATCTCGGCATATCCGAGCACCAGTGCAGCACCGACGGCTACCCCGCCAAGTGCCATCATCCAACCCTGTTTCGACATCGCAACATCCTCAGGCGATACCGTGCGACAGACGCACAGCCATGGCCCGACAAACGCCGCGAATCTGGCGCCTTTTTGGTGCTGGGCTTACCGATTGGTAATCCGTGAATTATGACGTTGCCCAGTGGGGCAATCGACCCTATATGCAGCGCTCGTTTTTGTGCCCCGAGGACCCCTCGTACAAGACCCCTGAAAGGTTAGCCGCCCAATGACTGAGCCAACCACGGTCTACGCCAACACTTCGCAGCTGATCGCCAGCGAAGAGCCGGATTTTCCGAGCTTCCTGTTCTCCAAGAAGGAACTGCACCGGGCGACCAAGGTGTTCAAGAAGGGGTTCGATGGCCTCTTGACCTATGCGGTCAAGTGCAACCCGTCGCCGCACATCATCAGGCAGCTGCACGAAGAGGGGCTCAAGGCCTTCGACGTCGCCTCCAACATGGAGATGGAGCTGGTGCGCGATCACGCCCCTGGCGCGGCGATGCACTACAACAACCCGATCAAGAACAAGCGCGAGATCGAACGCGCCTACGAGGAGTTCGGGGTCCGCTCGTTCACCATCGACCACCCGCAGCAGCTCGATCAGCTTGCCGCGGTGGTGTCGCCGTCGCGCGATATCGAGGTGACCACCCGCTTCAAGGCCGGCAAGGCGCTCAAATCCTACGATTTCGGCATCAAGTTCGGCGTCATGCAGGATGGTGCTGCGGAAATCGTCAAGCTGGTCGACCAGATGGGCTACACCCCGTCGCTCTGCTTCCATGTCGGGTCGCAGTGCGAGGACGTCTACGCCTATGAGCGGCACATCGCGGCGGCGGCCAAGATCGCCGAGGAATCCGGCATCGAGCTGAAGCGCCTGAACATCGGCGGCGGCTATCCGGCCCCCTACCCGACCTCCGAAGCCCCGCCGATGGACTATTATTTCGAGACCATCTCGCAGGCCGTGAAGGACAACTTTGCCGGATCGAAGCCCGAACTGATCATCGAGCCGGGCCGCGCGCTCGTCACATCCTCGACCTCGCTGCTGTTGCGGGTAAAGCATCAGCGCGGCGGTCAGTCGGTGTACCTCAACGACGGCGCCTACGGCTCGCTGATGGAAGTGAAGTTCATGCACTTCACTCCGCCGACCCGCGTCTGGCGCGGTCCGCGCCTGCACGACAATGACGGCGAGTTCTCGGACTTCACCGTCTGGGGCCCCACCTGCGACAGCTACGATGTGCTGCCGCAGATCTTCACCCTGCCGTCGGACGTGGATGAAGACGACTGGATCGAGTTCGGCCTGATGGGCGCCTACACCCAGGCGTCGCTGACCCCGTTCAACGGCTTCTGGCGCCGTGACCAGTACTGGGTAGACGAAGTCTACACCGGCAAGGACATGCAGCCGGAGTAACTTGGCGCAGAAGTGATTGTGGGAGGCCCCGAACATTGTTCGGGGCCTTTTGCTTGCCTGTTCGATGGACAACGGGAACTGCGCCTGCGACAGTATCTGGTCTTGTAGAATCTATGAGGGCGGCGATGCGGGTTTTACTGGCTCTTGGACTGGCCTCCTTGTGTTCGGCAGCGGTTGCGCAGGACCATTCGGGCGGGAGCACCGACTGGACGGGCTTTTATGCTGGCGTGGGCGTCGGCTACTCGCAGACTGACATCCACACCGCCCTCGATGAGGACACACATTGGGAGGCGTCTGCCGGCTGGATTCCTGGCGACGGGATGACCGAGGACCTGCCGGCAATGCCTGCTGGCTGGCCGGCAAGCGGGCACCTGGTGGCAGGCTATGGCGCCCAGATTGGTTCAGCCTACCTGGCGGTCGAAGGGGATCTGGAGTGGCAGGAAGCGACGACTGCTCCCGTGTGGATTCGTGGCAACTCTCGTGGTCCGACCGGCACGGATACTGGGGCCTGCCCAGATGGCGCCTATGACTTCTGCCTCATGGAGGGCGGTCGCTCGGCCTTCACACGCCTTGGCCACGTACGGGCGATAACGGGTGTGGTGCTGGATTCCAAAGTGATGGCGTTCGCGGCAGGCGGCCTGGCTTTTGGCAGGGCCAAAGCGGGCATGTTTGCCTACATGAACAATGACGGCGTCATCGAGAGCGATTTCGATATTCCGTCGAGCCTTCTGGTCGGTCTCTCGCTCGGGGGCGGCGTGGAGTTCAAGCCCACCGACGGTTTTCGTATTCGCGTCGAAGGACTGCTCGACAGCTACCCCGATTGGGCGGCAACAGACGAAGTCAACATAGGCGATCCCGAGGGGTTCGAGGAACCATTCGTTCGCATGAAGCTGCCGCTGATCAGCGGAATTTCCAACGCGACAGCCCGGGTGTCGGCGATCTGGCAGTTCTAGCCCATGCCAGCTGACTTGCTGGCAGAACTAGCCGATTAACGCTAAGCTGAACGACATCAGGCTCGGAGGAGGGTCAGATGTCAGGCTTCTGGTTGGGTGCTGTCGTGCTCATTGGGTTTGCGCTGTGGGGCGCGACCCTGTTCTGGCGTCAGCGTCGTGAGTTGCCGCCGGAGCGGCATGAGACGCGGGCCGAAAGGCGCCGGCTGCAGCACAAGATGAAGAGCTAGAGCAGCTTCTCGATCGCTCCGGCGATATCAGCCGGCTCGGTCGCCGAAGCAAAGCGCTGCACTTTGGTGCCGCTGCGATCGACCAGGAACTTGGTGAAGTTCCATGGGATCAACTGGACGCCGAGCAGGCCGGGCGCCTTGCGGCGCAGCCACTGGTAGAGCGGTAGAGCGCCGCGCCCATTCACCATCACCTTGCCGAAGATCGGGAAGGTCACGTTGTAGTTGAGGTCGCAGAACGCTGCGATCTCCGCCTCGGTGCCCGGCTCCTGCTCGCCGAACTGGTTGCAGGGGAAACCGAGGACGACGAGGCCGCGATCCCTATAGGTCTCGTAGAGCTTCTCGAGCCCGGCATATTGCGGGGTGAAGCCACACTTGCTGGCGACATTGACCACCAGCACGACTTTGTCGCGATAGTCGGCAAGGGACTGCGTCTTGCCGCCGAGCAGCGGGGCGGAAAAGTCATAGAGTGCGGTCAAGGCAGTATCTCCGATCAGGGCAATATCGCTGCCCTAACCGCATAGCTGCATCATCCGGCCAACCATTTCAAGGAACAGGGATGTGACCGTCAGACGGGCGGCACCTGGCACATGATCCCCAGCGGCCGGCCCTCATTGTCGGCGAAGAACGCCATCCATTCCTCAGTGCCGTCGGCATGCCGGTGAATCATGTGCGGCGCCGCCTGGAACACGGCACCGCGCTGCGTGAGTTCGCGATGGGCGGCATGAATGTCGGGGACACCGAAGTAGATGACGTAGCCGTCGACCTCAGCTTTCTCGCCGCTGCTCAGCATAAGCCGTGTGCCGCCGCAATCGAAGAAGGCCAGGTTCCCGAATGTATAGAGGTGCGGCAACTGCAGCACGTCGCGGTACCACGCCTCGGCCGCCGAAATATCGCGGACCGAGCGCGAGAGCTGCCCGATGTCGCCCCACTGGATATCGCTGCTATCAGGAACTGCTGCTACCGACATCTGGCCTTCCCTTTGTTTGCGCCGCCCCAGCGCGCTCGCCTGCGGCACGCCGGCCCATTGCCTGAGCGCACGGCGGTTGGCGAAGCCGAGCTTGCCGAGGATATTGCCGACGTGGAACTTCACCGCATCGCTGCTGATACCGAGGCGTTTCGAGATGGTGCGGTCGGTGCCGCCATGCCGGACGGCATCGGCGATCCGCCATTCGGCGGGCGTCAGGCTGTCGGCATAGGGCGGGCGGCCACGCGGTCTCGTTACGCTCATGCGATGAGGCTAGCGCAACCCGGGGAGAATTTCCCTACCCCTCGGGGTCCTCGGACGTCTTCAGATGCGCATCGATCCGCCGGGTCTCGAGCGCTTCCTTGGCTTGCTCCAGTTGCCGTTCGGCCTTGGTGCGCCCGAACTTGATCCGGTTCTGCGTCGCCGTCTGCTCCTTGGCGGCCCGCGCCTTGGCCTTTCGGGCTTTCGACAGGGAGAGGATTTCGGCCATCGGGACCTCGATATGCTCAGCTGGGACGCGACAGCGCCAGATAGACACTGTGGCACCATTCGTCGCCGAGGAGGAAGGTGTTCTCCGCAGTACCGGTGACGGTGAAACCGAGCTTCTTGAGCAGGTTCAGCGACGCATCATTGCGCGGGTCGACGTCGGCCTTGATGGCGTCTACCGGGTGGGTGGCGAAGGCATAGTCGAGGAATGCTCTTGCGGCTTCGCTGCCGATCCCCTGCCCCCAGGCATCGGGATGGAGGATGAAGCCGAACTCCGGCAGCTTCCAGATGCCGATATTGCCGATGACGCGACCGTCCCGTTCGATCACCCACTCGTCCCGGGTGGGAAGCCCGCTGAAGAACTGCTCAGCGAACCACTTCTCGGTCGTCTCAAACGAGGCATGCGGCAGCGTCGCCCAGTAGCGCATGGCCTCAGGCGACGAGAGGATCGGATGAAAGAATTCCAGATCCGCCGGAACCGCCCGGCGCAGAACCAGCCGCGCCGTGCGGATCTGCATCAGACCAGCCGGCTCTGTTCCTTCGCCGCCTCGATGAAGCTGGCAAAGAGCGGATGCGGTTCGAACGGCTTCGACTTCAGTTCCGGGTGGAACTGTACGCCGATAAACCACGGGTGGTCGGTGCGCTCGACAATCTCGGGCAGCTTGCCGTCGGGCGAGACGCCCGAGAACAGCAAGCCGTTGGCCTCGAGCACCTTGCGGTAGTTCATGTTCACTTCGTAGCGATGGCGATGCCGCTCGGTGATCCGGGTCGAGCCGTAGATGTCGGCGACGCGCGACCCCTTGGCGAGCTGCGCCGGGTAGGACCCGAGACGCATGGTGCCGCCGAGATCGCCCTCGGTGGAACGCGTTTCCTTCTCGTTACCCTTGGTCCACTCGGTCATGATGCCGACGATCGGCTCCTTGGTCGGACCGAACTCGGTGGAATTGGCGTTCTTGATGCCGGCGGTGTTCCGCGCCGCCTCGATGCACGCCATCTGCATACCGAAGCAGATACCGAAATACGGCACGTCCTTCAGCCGCGCGAAGCGGGCCGCCTGGATCTTGCCGGCCGAACCACGCTCGCCGAAGCCGCCGGGCACCAGGATGCCGTGGATATGCTCCAGATAAGGGGCCGGGTCCTCGTGCTCGAAGATCTCGGAGTCGATCCAGTTAAGGTTGACCTTCACCCGGTTGGCGATGCCGCCATGCACCAGCGCCTCGCTGAGCGACTTATAGGCGTCCTTGAGGCCGGTATACTTGCCGACTATGGCGATGTTGACCTCGCCCTCCGGGTTATGGAGCCGCGACGACACATCTTCCCAGGCCTTGAGGTCTGGCGTCGGCGCATCTTCGATACCAAAGGCGGCGAGCACTTCGCGGTCGAGGCCTTCCTTGTGGTAGGCCAGCGGCACGTCGTAGATCGAGGCGACATCGAGCCCCTGGATCACGGCGCTCTCCCGCACGTTGCAGAACAGCGCCAGCTTCTTCCGCTCGGATTGCGGAATCGGCCGGTCACAGCGGATCAGCAGGATATCCGGTGCGATACCGATCGAGCGCAGCGTCGCCACGGAATGCTGCGTCGGTTTTGTCTTCAGCTCACCCGCCGACGGGATGAACGGCATCAGCGTCAGGTGGACATAGATCGCGTGGCCGCGCGGCAGGTCGTTGCCGAACTGGCGGATTGCCTCGAAGAACGGCAGCCCCTCGATATCGCCGACCGTGCCGCCGACTTCGACCAGCACGAAATCGAAATCCTCATTGCCCTCGCGAATGAAGTCCTTGATGGCATCGGTGACGTGCGGAATCACCTGCACGGTGGCGCCGAGGTAATCGCCACGACGCTCCTTGGCGATGATGTCGGAATAGATGCGACCGGTGGTGATGTTGTCGCGCTTGTTGGCGTGACGACCGGTGAAGCGCTCGTAGTGACCGAGATCCAGGTCGGTTTCCGCGCCGTCGTCGGTGACGAACACCTCGCCGTGCTGGGTGGGCGACATCGTGCCGGGATCGACGTTGAGATAGGGGTCGAGCTTGCGGAGGCGGACCTTGTAGCCACGCGCCTGCAAGACCGCGCCGAGAGCCGCGGATGCAAGGCCTTTGCCCAAAGAGGAAACCACGCCACCGGTGATGAAAACGTACCGAGCCATGGGCTTTTATCCTATTCGGTCGAAGTTCTGATTCTCAAGAGCGCCGCCGATCACGAACGGCACCCCACACAAAAAGAAGAAGGGGATGTTGCCATCCCCTTCTCCGGTTCGCTGTCGCGGCGGCCTCAGTTGGCGGGCGCCGCTGGTTGTTCCGTCGTCGCCGGCGCCGCAGGCGTTTCCGCTGCGGGAGCCGTTTCGGCAGGCACCGGCAGGTCAGAGCCGGCGGCCGGAGCCTCGGTGGTGGTCGACGGAGTCGTCGTGGTGGCCGGGGCGGTGGACGTCGCCGGAGCGGTCGTGGTGTCGGTGGGAACCGGCAGGTCACCCGAGCTCTGCTGCTGCAGCTGCTGCAACGCATCGAGCACGGTGGTCGGCGCCGCATCCCCGCCCTCGCTGGCGCGGTCGAGGATGGAACTCGTACCGCGATCGACCGACGACAGAATCGTCAGGCCGATAGCCGAGGCAAAGAACAGAGCCGCAAGAATGGCCGTGGTGCGGGTCAGCAGGTTCGCCGAACCACGGACCGAAATCAGGCCGTTGGCATTGGACGAACCCATCCCCAGCCCGCCGCCCTCGGACCGCTGCAGCAGGATCACTGCAATCAGCGCGAGCACGATCAGGAGGTAGGCGACGATCAGGACGTTGGCCATTGGACCTTCAGGCTTTCGATATCGGTTTGGCGCGCCTTCTACACGCGCGCCAACACAAATGCCAGCGCCATCCGCCACCTTTACATCGGCGCCGGATGCGTCTTTCAGAGAGACGAGATAATGGCGTGAAAGTCGTTTGCCAAGAGGCTTGCGCCGCCGACCAGTCCGCCATTGACGTTGGCGATGCGCAGGATCTCGCTGGCATTGGACGGTTTCATCGAACCGCCATAGAGGATGCGGACGGCCGCCCCGCGCTCGCCGAACCGCGATTCCAGCCGGTCGCGGATGGCGCCGTGCATTTCGGCGATGTCGGCCGAGGTCGGGGTCCGCCCGGTGCCGATGGCCCACACCGGCTCGTAGGCAATGACGATGTCGTGACCTGTCCAGTCGTCCGGTACTGAGCCATCGAGCTGCTCGATGACCACACCTGTGGCATTGCCCGCATCGCGTTCGGCCTCGGTTTCGCCCACGCAAATGATCGGCACGAGGCCGGACGCGTGCCCCGCGAGCGCCTTCCGCTGTACCAGAGCATCGGTTTCGCCGTGGTTGGTGCGGCGCTCCGAGTGACCGACGATCACATATTGCGCTCCGGCATCGGCCAACATCTGCGCGCTGACATCGCCGGTATGGGCGCCGCTGGCGGCCGGATGACAATCCTGTCCGCCAGTGACAATGCCGGCCGGGGCTGCCAGTTCGTTGAGCCGCTCGAGCAGCGTGGCGGGCGGGCAGATCACCACCGTACCGCGCGGCCCGCCGCCATTGGCAAGCAGCGCGGCGAGCTTCTGTACCTCGGCCAGGGAGGCCGTGGTGCCGTTCATCTTCCAGTTGCCCGCGATCAGCGGCGTGATCTCTGCCGTCACCTTGACGCTCCTTCTACTTGCCTAATGCGGGAGTTTCCCATAACCCCCGTCCCGATGTGCCTTGCGGCACAAACTCGACCCTGTCTAGTATCCGCCGCCCGCCGGGGAGGCGGTTGTTGTTGGATTTGTCTCGATGCTCGATAGCTTCCGCCACCTGACCAAGACCTGGTTTGGCAAGATTCTCGGTGCTTTTCTGATTGTCGGCCTGGCGGGGTTCGGTATTTCGAACGTCATCACCGGCTTCGGCACGAACACGGTAGCCACCGTCGCCGGCCAGGATATCTCGGTTCGCGACTATCAGCGCGGCTACGAGAGCCAGGCCAACGCCATCGCCCAGCAGATGGGACGGGTGCCCACTACCGAGGAGGCTGTCGCTTTTGGCGTCCCCGGCATGGTGTTGGATCGGCTTGCCGGCGAAGCGGCCGTCAACAAGCTCGGCGAGGACCTCGGTCTCGGGGTCTCCGAAGATCGCCTCGGCAAGATGTTGCGCGAGGATCCGAGCTTCTCGAGCGCCCTCGGCTCGTTCGATCGCAGCAACTTCCTGCGCGTGCTGCAGCAGAATGGCTACACTGAAGCTGAGTATTTCGACCTCCAGACCAAAGCGGCGCGCCGCCAGCAACTGGTGAGCGGACTGCTCTCCGGCGCCCCGGCCCCGGCAACGGCAACCGACCTGCTGTCGCGCTTTTCGGGTGACACCCGGACCGTCGACTACTTCATCCTCAACGCCCAGTCCCTGCCCCCGGTTGCCGAGCCGACCGAGGAAGAACTGGCGACTTACCTGAAGGACAACCAGGCCAAGTTCCGCACCAAGGCAACCCGCACGGTGGAACTTCTGGCCCTGTCGCCCGATGCGATCGCCGCCACCAAGACGATTTCCGACGAAGCGGTAGCAGCCGAATACGAGCGCACCAAAGCCAGCCGGGTAAAGATCGAGCGCCGCGCCATCAAGCAGGTGGTGCTGAACACGCCCGAACTGGAGAAGGCCTTCACCGATGGCAAGGCCGCCGGCACACCGTTTGCCGACGTGCTCGCCAGTTCCGGCTCTGCCGCCCAGGATCTTGGCAATCTCGCGAAGACCGAGATCACCGATAGCACCCTCGCGGATGCCGCGTTCGGGCTGGCCCTGAACGACTACGTCATCATCGAAGGAATCGGCTCGAAGCGCGCCGTCAGCGTCTCGGCTATCGACCCCGGTGGCGTGATCAGCCTCGATGACGCCAGGGCCGATATCGCCAGGCAGTTGGCGCTGACCGAGGCCCGCAATGAGTACACCGACGTGCTCGACCAGATCGAAGAGTTGCGCGCCGCCTTCAAGCCGCTGCCGGAGATCGCCGAACGCTTCGGCCTCAAGACCGTCACGGTTCCGCTGACCGAGGCAGGCGTCGAGCTCGCCAACGATCCGGATGTCGGCGCCGAGGATGCCCAGCGCATTGCTACGGCCGTGTTCAGGGCCGAACAGGGAAACCTCGCTCCGACCATCCAGTTGAGCTCGACCCGCAATGTCTGGTTCGATCTCAAGCAGGTCGACGAGGCGCGCGACCAGACGCTAGACGAGGTCCGCGACGCAGTGATCACCGCCTGGACCGACGCCAAGACCGACGAGGCCGTCGCCGCGGATGTGGCGAAGCTCCTCGAGCAGGTGAAGGCCGGTACGGCGTTCGCCGATGTCGCCAGCAGCATCGGCCAGTTCCCGATCCTCAGCCAGCCGCTGAAGCGCGCCGGCGACGGCACGACTGTGCTGAACCAGGCGGTTGCCAACGAGATCTTCAACGGCGGCCCGACGCATTTCGGCTCGGCGGTAAACGGCGATGGCGACCACGTGGTGTTCCAGGTGGTGGAAGTGAACCAGGGCACGGCCGACCAGACGGCGGACATCAAGAAGTTCGTCGAGGAATCGAGCCGTGATGCGCTCTACAGCGATCTGCTGACCGGGCTCAAATCCGAGGCCGGCCTCAAGATCAACGAGCAGGTCCTGCGGCAGCTCACCGATACCGGCGCGCTGCAATGACCGCTGACGACCAGTACGGCGCCTTCGCTGCCGGATACGATGCCGGCCGCGCCCAGATCGTCTTCCGTCGCGTTGTCGCCGACCTGGAAACGCCGATCGGCGCCTACCTGAAGCTCGCCGAGGGCCGGAAGAACACTTTCCTGCTCGAGAGCGTACAGGATGGCGCCACGGTCGGGCGCTACTCGATGATCGGCTTTGATCCGGACATCATCCTCAAGGTCGAGCGGGGCCAGGCGAGCATCAATCGCAACGCTGGCCTGACGCCCGACGCGTTCATGCCAATCAGCGAACCGCCGCTCGACGTGCTGCGCGCGCTGGTCGCTGAAAGCCAGGCGGAAGTGCCGCCCGGCCTGCCATCGACCGCCGCCGGCATCTACGGCTATCTCGGCTACGACATGGTGCGCCAGATGGAGGTGCTGCCGGACCGTCATGAGGACCCCCTGGGGTTCCCCGAGGCGATCCTGATGCGACCGACCGTGCTGGCCGTGTTCGACACGCTGAAGGACGAACTCTACCTCACTGCGCCGGTCTACATCCGGCCGGGTGTGACGGCGAAGCAGGCCTGGGAAAGTGCGCAGAGCCGTATCGACGATGCTGTCGGTCGCATGGGGCGCACCCTGCCCTACACCGCGACGCCGCCCGACATCGACTCGATCGCGGTGAAGTCCAACACCTCGGTCACCGAGTATGCGCGCATGGTCGAGGACGCCAAGGAGTACATCCGGGCCGGCGACATCTTCCAGGTGGTGCTGAGCCAGCGCTTCGAGGCCGAGTTCACGCTGCCGCCGACGGCGCTCTATCGCGCGCTGCGCCGCACCAACCCGTCGCCCTACATGTACATGCTGGATTTCGGCGATTTCGCCGTCGCCGGGTCGAGCCCGGAAATCCTGGTGAAGGTGCAGAACGGCAAGGTCAACATCCGCCCCATCGCCGGCACGCGCAAGCGCGGCGCGACGCCGACCCGCGACAAGGAACTGGCGGACGAGCTGCTCTCTGATCCCAAGGAACTGGCCGAGCACCTGATGCTGCTCGACCTCGGCCGCAACGATGTCGGCCGGGTGGCCAAGATCGGTAGCGTCGAGGTTACCGACAAGTTCTTCCTCGAGTACTACTCGCACGTCATGCACATCGTTTCGAACGTCGTGGGCGATCTCGATCCGAAATACGATTTCGTCGACGCGCTGGCCGCCGGGTTCCCTGCCGGCACCGTGTCGGGCGCGCCAAAAGTGCGGGCGATGGAGATCATCGACGAGCTGGAGAAATCGCGCCGCGGCATCTATGGCGGCTGCGTCGGCTATTTCGGCGCCGACGGCACCATGGATACCTGTATCGTGCTGCGCACCGCGATCGTCGCCAAGGGCAAGATCTACGTGCAGTCGGGCGCCGGGATTGTCGCCGACAGCAAGGCCGAGCTCGAGCAACTCGAGTGCGAGAACAAGGCCCGCGCCCTGTTCAGCGCCGCCGAAGAGGCGCTTCGCTATGCCGGCGAAGCGCGGGTCGGCCAATGAACGCGCTACGATGGCGAGGCTTGATCGGTAGATGCAGCCACCACTGAGTCATTCCCGCGCAAGCGGGAACCTCTGATTACCGGGTCCTCGGCTGGCATCGAAAACGGAGATTCCCGCTTTCGCGGGAAAGACCCGGTGATAGAAGGGCTACAGGGAGCAAGTGGCCGAATGAAACTCCTCGTCATCGATAACTACGACAGCTTCACCTACAACCTCGTCCACTTCCTGGGCGAACTGGGCGGCGAGTCCGAGGTGTGGCGCAACGACAAGATCACCCTCGATCAGGTCGCGGACATCGCGCCCGAGGCGATCGTGCTGTCCCCTGGCCCAGCGACCCCGGACACCGCCGGTATCTGCCTCAGCCTGATCGACCGCTTCGCCCCGACCACGCCGATCCTTGGTGTCTGCCTCGGGCATCAGGCGCTCGGCCAGGCGATGGGCGGCGAAGTGATCCGCGCCCCGCACCTGATGCATGGTAAGACCTCGAAGATCAATCACAGCGGGAAGGGCCTGTTCCGCGGGCTGAATTCCGGCTTCGAGGCGACGCGCTATCACTCGCTGATCGTCAGGCCGCAGAGCCTGCCCGATGTGCTGGAGGTCACCGCCTCCACCGATGACGGGCTGATCATGGGCATGCAGCACCGGCGCTTTCCGAGCCACGGCGTGCAGTTCCATCCCGAGAGCATCGCCTCGGAGAACGGGCACGCGATCCTGCAGAACTTCCTCAACCTCGCCCGCGACTTCAACCTCCGGAAGGCCGCGTGATGGATATCAAGGGAGCTCTCAACAAGATCGCCTCGCGCCAGGATCTGACCGGCGAGGAGATGCGCGCCGTGATGACCTCGATCATGGACGGCGAAGCGACGCCGAGCCAGATCGGCGCGTTCCTGATGGGCATGCGGGTGAAGGGCGAGACGGTCGGCGAGATCGCCGCAGCCGTGTCCATCCTCCGTGCCAAGATGGTGCCGGTGACGGTCGATGCGCCGGACAGCGTCGTCGACATCGTCGGCACCGGCGGTGACGGTGCCGAAACGCTCAACATCTCGACCGCCACCTCGATCGTCGCGGCGGCAGCCGGTATTCCGGTGGCCAAGCACGGCAACCGGGCGCTGAGCTCGAAATCCGGCGCCTCCGATGTGCTGCAGGCGCTCGGCATCAAGATCGATATCGGACCGGACAAGATCAGCCAGTGCATCCGCGAAGCCGGCATTGGCTTCATGTTTGCGCCGGCCCACCATCCGGCAATGAAGCATGTCGGCCCCACCCGCATGGAGATGGGGACGCGGACCATGTTCAATCTTCTGGGGCCGCAGTCGAACCCGGCCGGGGCGCGGCGCTATATGCTGGGCGTCTACGACAAGAAATGGGTCGAGCCGGTGGCGGCAGCGCTGCTCGCCAACCGCGCCATCTCGGCCTGGGTTGTGCACGGGGCCGATGGGCTCGATGAACTCTCGACCACCGGACCGAGCTTCGTGGCTTCGATCAAGGGCGGCGACCTCCGCAGCTTCGAGATCACCCCCGAGGATGCCGGCCTGCCCCGCGCCACCATGGCCGAGCTCAAGGGTGCAGACCCCGCCTACAACGCCTCGCGCCTGCGCGGCCTGCTCGATGGGGTGAAGGACCCCTATCGCGATATCGTGCTGCTCAATGCCGCCGCTGCTTTCATCGTCGCCGGCCGCGCCGACACGCTGAAGCTGGGCGCCGACCTTGCGGCCCGCGAAATCGATTCCGGCCGCGCCAGGGCCACGCTCGACAAACTCATTTCCGTATCGAACAGCTGATCCATGTCCGACATCCTCTCGCAGATCGAAGTCTACAAACGTGAGGAAATCGCCGCGGCGAAGACCCTCCGGCCCTGGAACGAGGTGGTCGCCGAAGCGCATGACGCGCCGCCGGTGCGGCGCTTCCTGTCGGCGCTGAAGAAGAAACGGGCCGACAACCAGTTCGCCTTGATTGCCGAGGTGAAGAAGGCGAGCCCGTCCAAGGGGCTTATCCGTCCCGACTTCAACCCGGCCGAGATTGCGCGGGCCTATGAGTTGGGCGGGGCCGCTTGCCTCTCCGTGCTCACCGATCGCCCCAGCTTCCAGGGGGCGCCGGGCTATCTGATCGAGGCGCGCAACGCCACCAAGCTCCCGGTGCTGCGCAAGGATTTCCTGTTCGAGACCTACCAGGTGGCCGAGAGCCGCGCCTGGGGCGCCGACTGCATCCTGATCATCCTCGCCGCGGTCAACGACGATACGGCGCGCTACCTGCTCGACGCCGCCGAGGAATGGCGGATGGATGCGCTGGTCGAGGTGCATGACCAGATCGAGCTCGATCGGGCCCTGGGGCTGAATGCCGAGTTCATCGGCATCAATAACCGGAACCTTCGTACCTTCGAGACCACCCTCAATACCTCGGTGACCCTCGCCGGCGGCGTGCCGCAGGGCGTGCACCTGGTGTCGGAGAGCGGCGTCAACACCCATGCCGATCTGATCAAGCTCGAGCATGCCGGCATTGGCACCTTCCTCGTCGGTGAAAGCCTGATGCGCCAGGACGACGTCACCGCCGCGACCATCAAGCTGCTGCACGGCTGATGGCGCTCACCCACCTCAACCAGCGTGGGGAAGCGCATATCGTCGACATCGGCGACAAGGCCACGACGCGCCGTCGGGCGGTGGCAACCGCACGCCTCGAAGCCAAGCCCGAGACAGTGGCGCTGATCCTCGGCGGCGAACTGAAGAAGGGCGATGCGCTGGCTGTGGCCCGTATCGCCGGCATCATGGCAGCCAAGAAAACCTCCGAACTGATACCGCTGTGCCACCCGATCCCGCTGACCAAGGTCAGTGTCGAGATCGAAGGCGACGGCCCCGCCCTGCTGGTCACCGCAACAGCGGAGACGACGGCGCAGACTGGCGTCGAGATGGAAGCGATGACCGCGGCTTCGGTGGCGGCGCTGACCCTCTACGACATGGCCAAATCGCACGATCGGGGCATGCGGGTGACCAGTATCCAGCTCGAAGCGAAGTCGGGCGGCAAGTCAGGAGATTTCCACCGATGATGCCGGTCGATGAAGCCATCGAGCGCATCTTCAGGAAACTTCCCAAGCTCGGCAGCGAGACTGTGCCGCTGGGACGGGCCCATAACCGGGTGCTTGCCCACCCGTTGACGGCGCGCCATAGCCAGCCACCCTTCGACTCCAGCGCCATGGACGGTTACGCGGTGCGCGCGGCGGAAGTCGTGCCGGGCCGGCCGCTGAAGCTCGCCGGCACCTCGCAGGCCGGCGCACGCTTCGTCGGCATGATGGAGCATGGCCAGTGCGTTCGCATCTTCACCGGCGCACCGCTGCCGATCGGCGCCGATGCAGTGATCATGCAGGAAGAAGCGACGGCCAAGGGCAACCAGATCAGCTTCGAAAAGACTCCGCCGGTCGGCCAGAGCGTCCGCAAGCAGGGATTTGATTTCAAGCGCGGCGCCGAGTTGCTGCCGGCCGGCGTAGCATTGACCCCGGCAATGCTCAACCTCGCCGCCTCCGCCAACCATCCGACGCTGGCCGTGACGCGCCGCCCGAAGATCGCAGTGCTGGCGACCGGCGACGAACTGGTGCCGCCCGGCACACCGCTCGGGCCCGACCAGATCATCGCGTCCAACAGTTATGGATTGCTCCCTCTGCTGTCGCCCTGGGCCGAGCAGATGATTGACCTGGGAATTGTCCCCGACGACAAGTCGAAGCTCGAGGCAGTGCTGCTTGGCGCTTTCGACCAGGGCGTCGACATGCTCGTCACCACCGGCGGGGCCAGCGTCGGCGAACGTGACTATGTGCAGGAAGTGCTGCGCGACCTCGGCGTCGATGTCGATTTCTGGAAGCTGCGGATGCGGCCCGGCAAGCCGCTGATGTTCGGCACCCGCGGCAAGACCCTGGTGTTCGGGCTGCCGGGCAATCCGGTCTCGGCTCTGGTGACGGCAACGGTGATCCTGAAGCCGGCGCTGCGGGCCCTTACCGGCCACATCGATCCGTTCTGGCCGCGCATTGGCGTGCCCACCCTGCTCGGCCTGCCGCCGAACGGACCGCGCCGCCACTTCATGCGGGCGACGCTCAGCCGCAACGATATCGGTTTCATGCAGGTCGAGCCGATCTTCGAGACCGACTCGAGCCATTCGACCTCACTGGCGCTGGCCGACGCGTTGATCGTCGTACCGGAGGACTCCCCCGGGGTGCCGCCGGGCGAGATCGTCGAGGTGATCCCGCTCAGCTGGGGCTGAACTTCAGTCGCTGCTGATCTCCCAGCTGTCGTCAGGGTCGAAGCTGGCGATCGCCTTTGCCTTGGCCTCGGTGTCCGGGCCCAGGTCCGCTTCGTAGACGATCCCATCCTTGCTGACGATGAAGGTCTTCACCCCGGTCTCGGCATAGCTGACCGGCCAGGCGACCAGCGCGAAACCGGCGATCATGTTGTCGTTGATGGTGTAGTCGTACCTGCCACCCACCACGTGGTCGCCCTGCCCGGTCAGGATGCGGAAGCGGTAGCCGTAATAACCTTCGTCGTTCCTGGCCTTCTCGAGCTGCGCTTTGGCCTCATCGAGCCGGCCTTCATCCGGGATCGCAGCCGCCGGGCTGTCGCCGTCGCCCTGGTCGGCAGGCCAGTAGAGGCCATCGGTCGTTCCGGGCGTGCTGATCAGCTTCTGGGCATATTCCTCGACGCCATCGCCGTCGCGATCCGCAGAGAAATAGTCCTGCTGCGCCTCGACATAGGCATGGGCGGTAGCCAACGCCTCGATCTCGTTTTCGCCGACGCGGCGGTTCACGATCTCTTCGATGCCGGCAATGGTGTCGAAGGCCCATTTGCCGTCGTCGCCTTTGACGATCGGGAACGGCACCGGCCAGAGTTGCTTGCCGAGCTCGATGAACTGCTGGTCGCCCCGATCATCGACGCGCACCTGTACCGCTGCGCCCTCGCGCATCTGGGTGAGGCTGTCCGCCACCCCCTCGGCGCCCTTCAGCTTGAGGGGATCGAGACCCAGCAGTCTGGCGAGGGCGTCGAGATCGTTGGCAGCGAGCGCCGCCTTGAAGGCGTCGACCGCTCCAGCAGCGGCATCGAACAATGGCGGATCGTCGGCCGCGACGAAGTCGGTAAGCGTCGATTGCTGCTGGGCCTGGGCTGGTGCTGTGGCGAGCGCCAGGGCGAGGAGCGACGTTGCAAGCAGGTGATGGGTGCGCATGTTCTGGTCCTTTGCTCAGTGATTACCGGTGCCGGCCGCCGCCACCGCCGCGGTGACCGCCACCACCGCCGCCGGCATGTCGACCACCGCCACCGCCGCGGCTCACCGACTTGTGTGGCCGACCGCTGCCGCCCATCGACTTATGCCCACGGCTCGACTGCACCTTGGCGTGCTTGCCGCTTTTCACTTCGCCCAGCGCCGACGGCTTCTTGCTGCGATGGTCGGAGCGTGCCGCGGCCTTCGGTTTGCTCGCGTGGTGTTTTGTGGCCGCTGCCTTGGCGCCCGGCTTGACCGAAGCCGTTCGAGCCGCATCACCGCCGGGCCGGCGATCCCCTGTCGCAGCGGGCCGCTGCTTGCCGCCATTGCCGCCTATATTGGCCTGATGGTGGTCGGCGCGGACGTCCCGGGCCTTGGCCGCAGCCTGCGCCTTGCTGTGATCACCGCGTTTGATATCGGTCGCCTTGGTCCGGATATTGTTGCGATCATTGGCGGTGATGCTGTTGCGGATCTTGTCGTGGTTGCCGCCGATGAACTGGTCGCGGTCGAAGCTCACCTTGCTGTGGTCGACATTGCGCCAGTCGACATCGCCGATCCGCACCTTGCCGTTGATATTGTTGAAGCAATCGCGGCAGTTGATGTCGATGTCGTCGCCGATATCGCCGCCCCAGACGCCCCAGTGATCCCAATCCATCGCGGCGCCCCACACTGCGCCGGTGACGAAGCCGGCGAAGTAGGTCGCGGCCGGATCGTAATAGTAGGGGTACGGATCGGGATAATAGGCCACCGGCACCGGATCATAGTCCGGCTCATACAGCATTTCGGGGGGGTATTGCGGGATGTAGACCTTGTCGGGGCTAGCCGACTGGATGACCACATTGTCGCCCTCGTGACTGACGGTCAGCTTGTCGTCGGACTTGATGACGTTCTCGGCCACCGCTTCGTCGCGCAATTGCTGGATGGCGAGCAGCACATCCTTTTGCTGGTAGGCGAGCGCCGTGCCCAGGTCCTGCGTCCACTCGAGGTCGTCGCTCATCATCTTGACGATCTCGGGATAGTTCAGCAGCGAGATGATGCTGCCGTCCCAGCTATCCCTCGGCTGCTCATCCGGCTTGCTCTTCACCTCATCGAGGTAGCGTTCGGCTTCGACGATCTGCAGCGGATAGAGCGATGCCGACGAGATCAGCGCCACCAGGTCATCGGGATAGAGCGCGATGCGCGCCACCAGCACCTCGAGCTCGTCCTCGCTCAGGGCGCTGGGCGCAGCGTCAGGCGTGGCGGTGTCGGTGGCAGCAGCGGCCACGTCCTGCGCAAAGACCGGTACCGTCGCAAACTCGAGCGAGGTCAGCGGCAGGGCAAGGGCGCCAAGGGCGCAGAAGGCAGTGCGGAACGACAGCATGGCAGGTCCTCACAAGGTCACTTTGGACGAGCATCCGCGCGATACGGACGGTGAGGACGATGCCGAAGTCTAGGTGGCGCGCAGAAAAGCCGGGCTTAACGCCGCGCGTTGGTTTTGCCGCTAGTTGATGTCGAGTTGTCTGGAGCTGATTGCGTTCACCAAGTTTGGATGCTGCGCGTTGTCCGCTTGGTGGCCGCCACCCCTCACCCGTCTCGGCCTTCGGCCGATCCACCCTCTCCCCAACGGGGAGAGGAACAAGAGTGACCACCGATGCCGCAGGATTCTTCTCCCCATCGGGTCACGGGACGAGGGCGTAGCCCTCGCCCGGAGGTGGCGCGTAGCGTCGGATGAGGGGAAAGCCACGATGGGGAGGCTCGTAGGATACCCACCCCACTCAGGAGTGCCCGGTCTTCCGCTCGAGCACCGATTTGAGGACGATGGTGAGCACAGCGAGCAGCGCCAGGGTCGAGGCGGCAGCGAAGGCGCCGGTGACGTTGAAGTCGTTGAACAGCAATTCGATCTGCAGCGGCAGCGTATTGGTCTGGCCGCGGATGGCGCCCGAGACCACCGACACCGCGCCGAACTCGCCGATCACCCGGGCATTGCACAGCACCGCGCCGTAGAGCAGCGCCCAACGGATGTTGGGCAGCGTCACGTGCCAGAAGATCTGCCGGCCGTTGGCGCCCAGCGACAGCGCCGCCTCCTCGTCTTCGCCGCCCTGCTGCTGCATCAGCGGGATCAGCTCGCGCGCCACGAACGGCGAGGTGACGAACAGCGAGACGAGGAAGATCGCCCACACCGTGAACATCAGCT
>Ga0209902_100365_pt1 | contig 55490 bp, 50 predicted proteins | sample FECB27metaG_FD_188304 | JGI IMG/M metagenome (GOLD analysis project Ga0209902, IMG submission 188304) | Cyanobacterial communities from the Joint Genome Institute, California, USA - FECB-27 (SPAdes) (version 2) | ecosystem: Environmental > Aquatic > Thermal springs > Hot (42-90C) > Microbial mats...
CCTGATCCGCGAAACGCTGCGCTCCTCGGCGGCGCAGAGGGGATCGCCCGCCCCGCACCGCATGCCGGGCTCCGCGCCTGATCGACGGCTGCCTGAATACCGTGACATGGTCCGTCGCACGCTCATGCCTTCAGCGGGAACAGCGGCTCCACCTCGCGGTAGTCGCGCGGAATGATGACCTTGATGTCGTTCTTCACCACCTGCGTCATCAGCGGCTGCGCGCCCTCGTTCTGGCCATTGACGAACTTCGTGGGGCCATAGGGCATGAAGTGGTTCGAGAAGGTGCTCTTCTCGAGCGCGTCGACGATCGCGGCGCGCTCGCCCGACCTGGCACGTTCCAGCGCATCGGCCAGCAGCCACATCGAGGCATAGGTCATGAAGACCTCGTAGCTGAAGAACTGGCCCTTCGCCTCGACGCGCTTGCGCAGCTCCTGCGCGCGCTTGTCCCTGGGGTTGAACCAGTGGTTGCAGTCGATGATGCCGTTGGCCGCGTCGGGAAACTCCTTCACGAACTTGTAGCTCGAGGCCGCGCCGCCGAGCACCGAGAAGATCGCCTTGGGCACCATCTTCTGCTGCTGCATGGTGCGCACCAGCAGCGCGTACTCGTTGTAGTAGTTGGCCGGGATCACGATGTCGGGGTTGATCGACTTCATGCGCAGCACGATGTTGTTGAAGTCGCGCGTGGGGTTGGCGTGCTTCACCACCTCCTTGACCTCGAAGCCGTAGCCCGGCAGCTCGCGCGCCAGCAATTGCGCGGTGCCGGCGCCGAACAGCGACTCCTCGTGGATCACCATCACGGTCTTGGCCGGATTGCCCGCGGCCTTGTTGAGCACCAGCAGGTTGGCCATCGCGACCTCGGTCGACTTGCGGTAGCCGGGGCCGAAGCGGAAGGTGTTCTTCAGGCCGCGCTCGACGATCTGGTCGGCCACGCCCACGTCGACCACGTGCGGCAGGTTGTACTTGGCCGCGGCCTGCGTGGTGGCCAGGCAGATCGCCGAGGCGTAGGCGCCGACGATGGCGCTGACCCCGGCCTCGTTCATCTTCTCGACCTCGGCCGCGCCCGCCTGTGGCTGCGACTGCGCGTCGCCCAGCAGGGCCTCGAGCTTCGCGCCGCCGAGCGACTTGATGCCGCCCGCGGCGTTGATGTCCTCGATCGCGAGCTGCGCGCCGAGCCGGCACTGCTGGCCCGAGTAGGCGAGCGCGCCCGTCACCGGATGCAGCACGCCCACCTTCAGCGGCTTGGGTTGGGCCCCGCCGATCAGCGGGAAGGCGAGCGCGGAGGCCAGGGTGGCGGACTGCGAAACGAAGCGGCGGCGGGTCTGCATGGGGCGTTTCCTTTTCTTTGTCTTCAGTTGAACTTGGCCGACACGTCCCGGCTGACCCAGACCTTGGCGTCGATGCTGCCGACGCGGGACAGTTGCATCTCGTAGGTGTAGCGGTCGGGGCGGTAGAAGCCGTGCAGCCACTGCACCGGGCGCTCGGCTTCGTCGTAGATCAGGCGGCGCACCGCGAGCAGGGCCGAGCCGACGGAGACGTCGAGGTGCTGCGCGAGCACGTTGTCGGCCAGGCGCGCGGAGATGGTCTGGTGGGCCCGGCCCACCTTCACGCCCGACTCCTCGAGCAGCACCAGGATCGGCTTCTTCGACAGCTCGCGGCGGCCGAAGCGGCGCGCGATCGTGTCGGGCACGTAGGTCGTGATGTGCGAGAGCGGGCCTTCGCGCGTGGAACGCACGCGCACCGCCTTCTGCACCGGGTCGCCGAGCTGCAGCTGCAGCGCCTCGGCCACCTGCGAGGAGGCCGTGATGGTCGCGACCTCGAGCACCTTGACCGAGGTGTGCAGGCCCATGGTGACGAGGTTCTCGAGCAGGCCGCGCAGGTTGGCACGCTCGCTGGCCGGTGCGCTCGGCGGCTCGCCCGCGACCGGCCCGATGGGCCGCGTGCGGCGGCCCGGCGTGCGCGAGATCAGCCCTTCGGCGGCGAGCTGCTCGAGCGCGCGCCGCACGGTGACGCGCGCCACGCCGAACTGCTGCATGAGCGCGAGCTCGCCCGGCAGCCCGTCGGCGGCGAAGCGGCCCTCATGCAACTGCTCCCGCAGCACCAGGTAGATCTGGTGGTACTTGGGCAAGGGCATCTGCGACATGCAGGCGATGTTTTTGCAGTTTCAATGTTCTGTCAATGGGACATTTAAAGGCGCGCGGAAACGAAAAACGGCCCCCGCGGGGGCCGTTCGTCGATCCGGAACAAGGAAATCCGGGCGGCCGCGGCCGCCTGGCTCAGAGCTTGAAGGGCACCACTTCCTGGCGCTGTTCGCCGAGTCCCTCGATGCCGAGCGCCATCACGTCGCCCTTCTTGAGGAACAGCGGCGGCTTCATGCCCATGCCCACGCCGGGCGGGGTGCCGGTGGTGATCACGTCGCCGGGTTCCAGCGTCATGAACTGGCTCACGTAGCTCACGATCTTCGCCACGCTGAAGATCATGGTCTTGGTGCTGCCGGTCTGCACGCGCTGGCCGTTGAGGTCGAGCCACATCGCGAGCTTCTGCGGGTTCTCGACCTCGTCGCGCGTCACCAGCCAGGGACCGATGGGGCCGAAGGTGTCGCAGCCCTTGCCCTTGTCCCAGGTGCCGCCGCGCTCGATCTGGAACTCGCGTTCGCTGACGTCGTTGATGACGCAGTAGCCGGCCACGTGGTCGAGCGCACTCTTCTGCGAGACGTAGCGCGCGCGCGTGCCGATGACCACGCCGAGCTCGACTTCCCAGTCGCTCTTGACCGATCCCTTGGGCAGCATCACGGGATCGTTCGGCCCCTGGATGCAGCTCGTGGCCTTCATGAAGACCACGGGCTCCTTGGGCACCGGCAGGCCCGACTCGGCCGCATGGTCGGCATAGTTGAGGCCGATGGCGATGAACTTGCCGACGCGGGCCACGGGGCTGCCGTAGCGCGGCTTGCCCTTGACCGGCGGCAGCTTGTCGGTCTTGAGCTTGCGCAGCTTGGCGATGGCGGCATCGCCGAGCTGCTCGGGACCGATGTCCTTGACGACGGCGCTCAGGTCGCGCAGCTGGCCGTTGGCGTCGACGAGGCCCGGCTTCTCCTTGCCGAGGTTGCCGTAGCGGACGAGTTTCATGCTTGCTTTTCCTTGGGTGGTTGGATGGTTCTGTGGGAAGGGGCGATCAGTAGGTCGAGCGGCCGCCCGAGAGGTCGAACACCGCGCCGGTCGAGAACGAGCAGTCGTCGGTGCACAGCCAGCCTACCAGCGCCGCGACCTCCTCGACGGTGCCGAAGCGGCCCTGCGGGATCTTCGACAGCATGAAGGCGATGTGGTCGGGCGTCATCTGGTCGAAGATCGCGGTCTTGACCGCGGCCGGCGTCACGCAGTTGACGCGGATGCCGGTGTCGGCGAGCTCCTTGCCGAGCGACTTGGTGAGGCCGATCACCGCGGCCTTGCTGGCGCTGTAGGCGCTGGCGTTGGGATTGCCGTCCTTGCCGGCCACCGAGGCGATGTTGACGATGCGGCCCTGGCCGCCCTGCGCGCGCATCTGCACCACCACCTCGCGGCAGCACAGGAACACGCCGTTGACGTTGACCTCCATCACCTGGCGCCAGTCGTCCACCGAGTAGTCCCAGAGCTTGGCGTTGGGGCCGGTGATGCCGGCGCTGTTGACCAGCGCATCGATGCGAGGCACGTGCGCGAGCGTGGCCGCCACCGCCTTGGCCACCGAGGGCTGCTGCGAGACGTCGACCTTGAGCGCGCGCGCCTTGCCCGGGCCCAGCGACTCGGCGGCGCGCGCGGCCGCGGCCTCGTCGCGGTCCCACAGCGTGACCGTGCCGCCCGAGGCGACCAGCCGCTGCGCGATGCCGAAGCCCAGCCCGGTGGCACCGCCGGTGACCACCGCGTGGCGGCCGGCGAAGTCGAGCTGGTTCATATCGTGATGCCGCCGTCGACGGTGAAGGCCTGGCCGGTGGCGAAGATGGATTCGTCGCTGGCGAGGAACACGACCACGGGCGCGATCTCCTCGGCGCGCGCGAGCCGGCCCATGGGCTGGCGCGCGACGAAGGCCTTGCGCGCGGCCTCGGGATCGGCATTGGCGTTGATGCGCTCGCCCAGCGAGGGCGTGTCGACCGTGCCGGGGCACACCGCATTGCAGCGGATGCCGCGCGTGACGTAGTCGGCCGCCACGCTCTTGGTGAGTCCCAGCACCGCGGCCTTGGTGGTGCCGTAGACGAAGCGGTTGGGCAGGCCCTTCATGCTCGAGCACACGCTCGCCATGTTGATGATGCTGCCGCGGCCCGCCGCGAGCATGCCGGGCAGCACGGCCTGGATGGTCCACATCTGGGCGCGCACGTTGAGCGCGAAGGCGAAGGCGAGGTCGTCGTCGCTGGCCTGCTCGATGGTGCCGTTGTGCACCACGCCCGCGCAGTTGAACAGCACGTCGAGCGGCGGCAGGGTCGACACCAGCGCGCCGATGGCGGCCTTGTCGAGCACGTCGAGCCTGGCGGTCGTGACGTTCGGCACGCCGGCGTAGCGCTCGAGCAATTGCGCGTTGACGTCGGTGGCCCAGACCTGCGCGCCCTCGGCCGCGAGCGCGAGCACGCTCGCATGGCCGATGCCCTGGCCGGCCGCGGTGACGAGCGCGGTCTTTCCCTTCAATCTCATGGTGTCTCCGATTCGGGTTTGGCCCGATGGGTGGCACGGGCCGCGCATCGTATTCTGAATTGGCCTTACCACTTGTCCAATTCAGGACAACCCTTAAACCCACTCGTCTTCTCTTCTCCGTGCCCCTGCAGACCGTCGAACCCCAACGCCTCTATCGCCAGATCGCCGACCAGCTGCGCGCGCTGATCGGCCAGGGCGAGTTCGCCGTGGGCGCGCGCCTGCCGGCCGAGCGCGACCTGGCCAAGCAACTCGGCGTGAGCCGCCCCTCGGTGCGCGAGGCGCTGATCGCGCTCGAGGTCGAGGGCTGGGTCGAGGTGCGCACCGGTTCGGGCGTGTACGTGCTCGACCGCTCGCACCGCGCCAGCGCGCCGGTGGCGCCCACCGAATGGGGCCCGCTCGAGCTGATCCGCGCGCGCCGCGTGATCGAGGGCGAGACCGCGGCCATCGCGGCGCAGATGGGCAAGCGCAAGGACGTCGATGCGATGACGCGCGCCATCGAGGTCATGCGCGAACTGGCCGACCGCAAGGTGATGCCGCTCGAGGGCGACCGCGCCTTCCACCTCGCGATCGTCGGCGCCAGCGGCAACGCGGTGCTGATCGAGACGGTGCAGAACTTCTGGGACTCGCGCAAGGGCCCGATCTTCACGCGCCTGGGCGGCTACTTCGAGACGGTGTCCTCGTGGCGCTCGGCCATCGCCGAGCACGAGGCGATCCGCGACGCGGTGGCCGCGCGCGACGCCGAGGCCGCGCGCGCCGCGATGCACGAGCACATGGACAAGTCCCACCAGCGATTCAGCGCGAGCTGGCGACGCGCGAAGCCTTCCTGACTTCTCGCCAGCGTTCCTTCTTCTTCCTGCCACGACGATAACGGAGACAAGCCACATGACCAGCAGCAGCAGAAACAGCAAACGCACCGCCCTCAAGGCCCTCGCCGCCTGCGCCCTCGCGGCCGGCGCGCTCGGGGTATCGGGCCTGGCCTCGGCCCAGACCAAGCTCAAGTGGGCCCACGTCTACGAGACCTCGGAGCCCTTCCACAAGTACTCGGTGTGGGCCGCCGAGGAGATCAAGAAGCGCACCAACGGCAAGTACGACATCCAGGTGTTCCCGGCCTCCAGCCTCGGCAAGGAGGCCGACATCAACCAGGGCCTGACCCTGGGCACGGTCGACATCATCCTGTCGGGCGCGAGCTTCGCGGGCCGCACCTACACGCCGCTCGCGATCTCCTACTTCCCGTTCATCTTCCGCGACGCCGAGCACCAGCTGAAGTACGCGAAGAGCGACGTGTTCCGGGAGCTCGCCAAGGGCTACGACGACAAGAGCGGCAACCACATCACGGCGCTGAGCTACTACGGCGCGCGCCACGTCACCTCGAGCGCCGCGCGGCCGGTGAGCAAGCCCGAGGACATGAAGGGCCTGAAGATCCGCGTGCCCGACGCGCCGGCCTACCTCGCCTTCCCCAAGTCGCTGGGCGCGAACCCGACGCCGATCGCCTTCGCCGAGGTTTACCTCGCGCTGCAGAACGGCACGGTGGACGCGCAGGAGAACCCGCTGCCGACCATCGAGGCCAAGAAGTTCTACGAGGTACAGAAGAACATCTCGCTGACCGGCCACATCGTCGACTCGCTGCTCACCATCTGCTCGGGCCAGCTCTGGGGCCGGCTGTCGGCCGACGAGAAGAAGATCTTCAGCGAGGTGATGGAGGAAGCGGCCGAGCGCACGGGCCGCGAGATCATCGCCTCGGAGGCGCGGCTGGTGGACGAGTTCAAGAAGAAGGGCAACAACGTGATCACGGTCGACAAGAACGTGTTCCGCGAGGCCGTGCTCAAGGCCACCAAGCCCACCGACAACGGCTACCGCCAGCAGGACTACGACCGCATCCTCGCGATCAAGTAGGCCCCCGGCCCCGCCGCCCTTCCCATCCGCCTCGCACGGCCGGCCCCTCCCGCACCAGGGGCCGTGCCGCGAGCGCCGACCATCCGCGAGGAGATCGTTTTGAGCGACGAGAAAATCATCGACGAAGAAGGCCACTTCCATGCGCAGGACGAGGCCGTGGACCTTTCCGACACCATCGCCGAGGGCTGGATCGCGCTCGCGCTGTTCTGGCTGCTCGGGCTCACGGTGTTCTACCAGTTCGTCACGCGCTACGTGATGAACGACTCGGCCGCCTGGACCGAGGAGATCGCGCGCTACATGCTGATCGGCGTGGTGTTCATCGGCGCGGCGATCGGCGTGGCCAAGAACAACCAGATCCAGGTCGACTTCTTCTACCGCTACCTGCGCGGCGCGCCCGGGCTGTGGCTGTCGCGGCTGGTCGACCTGCTGCGCGTGGCCTTCTTCCTCGCGGCCATCGTGATGACGGTGCAGATGATGATGAAGATCGGCAACCAGACGCGCATGACCATCGTCGATGCGCCGATGAACATCGTCTACGGCCTGTGCCTGGCCGGCTTCGCCGCGATGGCCTGGCGCTCGCTGCAGGTGCTGCGCATCCACTGGCGGCGCGGCTACAGCGTGCTCGAGCGTCCCGAATCCACCCTCGCCGACCGCTGAGGCCGCGGCAGACCCGGTTCCCACACCATGCTGAAAATCATCTTCCTCTTCTTCATGGCCGGCGGCATCCCGGTGGCCATCGCCATGGCCGGCGCCTCGCTGGTCTACATCCTGGTGAGCGACAGCACGCTGCCGCCCTTCGTGGTGATCCACCGGATGGTCGGCGGCATCGACAGCTTCCCGCTGCTGGCGGTGCCCTTCTTCATCCTCGCCGGCAACCTGATGAACAACGCCGGCATCACCACGCGCATCTACAACTTCGCGCTCGCGCTGGTGGGCTGGCTCAAGGGCGGCCTGGGCCACGTGAACGTGCTGGGCTCGGTGATCTTCGCGGGCATGAGCGGCACGGCCATCGCCGACGCGGCCGGCCTGGGCACCATCGAGATCAAGGCCATGAAGGAGCACGGCTACTCCACCGAGTTCGCCGTGGGCGTGACCGCCGCCTCGGCCACGCTGGGCCCGATCATCCCGCCGAGCCTGCCGTTCGTGATCTACGGGATGATGGCCAACGTCTCGGTGGGCGCGCTGTTCCTCGCGGGCATCCTGCCGGGCATCCTGCTGGCGATCCTGATGATGCTGACGGTGGCCTACTACGCGCACAAGAACAAGTGGGGCGCGGACATCAAGTTCTCGAGCACGCGGCTGTTCAAGGCCCTGGTGGAGCTGGCGGTGGTGATCGGCTGGCCGCTGCTGCTGTGGGTGGTGGTGGCGAAGTTCGACGCGCCGGCGCAGCTCTCGGTGTTCGTCGGGCTGGCCTCGCTGTTCGTGCTCGACAAGCTCTTCGACTTCGAGGCGCTGCTGCCGATCATGACGCCGGTGCTGCTGATCGGCGGCATGACGACCGGCCTGTTCACGCCCACCGAGGGCGCGATCGCGGCCTGCGTGTGGGCGATGATCCTGGGCTTCGCCTGGTACCGCACGCTGTCGTGGCGGATGTTCGTCAAGGTCTGCCTCGACACCATCGAGACCACGAGCACGGTGCTGTTCATCGTGGCGGCCGCCTCGATCTTCGGCTGGATGCTGACGGCCACTGGCGTGACCACCGACATCGCCAGCTGGGTGCTGGGATTCACCAAGGAGGCCTGGGTCTTCCTGCTGCTCGCCAACCTGCTGATGCTGTTCGTGGGATGCTTCCTGGAGCCGACCGCCGCGATCACCATCCTGGTCCCGATCCTGCTGCCCATCGCCACCCAGCTGGGCATCGACCCGATCCACTTCGGGCTCGTGATGGTGCTCAACCTGATGATCGGCCTGCTGCACCCGCCGATGGGCATGGTGCTGTTCGTGCTGGCACGCGTGGCCGGCCTGAGCTTCGAGCGCACGACGATGGCGATCCTGCCCTGGCTGGTGCCGCTGCTGCTGAGCCTGGGCCTGATCACCTACATGCCCAAGCTCGTGCTGTGGCTGCCGAAGATGTTCTACTGACGATGAACCCCTACATAAGACTCCATCCCGCCGACGACGTCGTCATCGCGCGCTCGCAACTGCTCGGCGGCACCGTCGTCGAGGACGTGAAGGTCCACGGCCTGATACCGCCGGGCCACAAGGTCGCGATGCGCGCCATCGCGGCCGGCGAACCGGTGCGCCGCTACAACCAGATCATCGGCTTCGCGAGCAAGCCGATCGCGCCCGGCGAGCACGTGCACGTGCACAACCTCGACATGGGCCCTGACAAAGGCGACTTCGCGCGCGACTACGCTTTCGGCGCCGACGTGAAGCCCGCGCCCGCGAAGCGCGAGGCCACCTTCATGGGCATCAAGCGCGCCGACGGCCGCGTGGCCACGCGCAACTACATCGGCGTGCTGACCAGCGTGAACTGCTCGGCCACGGCCGCGCGCGCGATCGCCGACCACTTCTCGCGCAAGACCAACCCGGCGGCGCTCGCGGCCTTCCCCAACGTCGACGGCGTGATCGCGCTGACGCACGGCACCGGCTGCGGCATGGACACGCAGGGCACGGGCATGCAGATCCTCGAGCGCACGCTGACCGGCTATGCCACGCATGCCAACTTCGCGGCCGTGCTGGTGGTGGGCCTGGGCTGCGAGGCCAACCAGATCAACGCCTGGCTCGCGACCGGCAACCTCGCCGAGGGCGAGAACCTGCGCGTCTTCAACATCCAGGACACGGGCGGCACGCGCAAGACCGTCGACAAGGGCGTGGCGCTGATCGAGGAGATGCTGCCGCGCGCCAATGCCGTGACGCGCGAACCCTGCAGCGCGGCCCACATCACGATCGGGCTGCAGTGCGGCGGCTCCGACGGCTATTCGGGCATCAGCGCCAACCCCGCGCTGGGCGTGGCGGTGGACCTGCTGGTGGCGCACGGCGGCACCGCGATCCTGAGCGAGACGCCCGAGGTCTACGGCGCCGAGCACCTGCTGACGCGGCGCGCGGTGCGGCGCGAGGTGGGCCAGAAGCTGGTGGACCGCATCAAGTGGTGGGAGCACTACACGGCCATCAACGAGGGCGAGATGAACAACAACCCCTCGCCGGGCAACAAGGCCGGCGGCCTCACCACCATCCTCGAGAAGTCGCTGGGCGCGGTGGCCAAGGGCGGCACCAGCAACCTCGAGGCGGTCTACGAATACGCCGAGCCGGTGACGGCGCACGGCTTCGTCTACATGGACACGCCGGGCTACGACCCAGTGAGTGCCACGGGCCAGGTGGCCGGCGGCGCCAACCTGATCTGCTTCACCACCGGCCGCGGCTCGGCCTACGGCTGCGCGCCCTCGCCTTCGCTCAAGCTCGCGACCAACTCGGCGCTGTGGAAGCGGCAAGAGGAGGACATGGACATCAACTGCGGCGAGATCGTCGACGGCACGGCCTCGATCCAGGAGATGGGACAGCGCATCTTCGAGCTGGTGCTGGCCACCGCCTCGGGCACGCCCTCGAAGAGCGAGCAGCATGGCTACGGGCAGAACGAATTCGTGCCCTGGCAGGTCGGCGCGGTGATGTAGGAGTGCACGGCGGATGACGACACTCCCCTTCGGTGCGCTGGAAGGCACCGGCTTCGAGACGCTGGACCCGCGCTTCACGGGCCTGGTGCCCAAGCCCGAGCGGCTCGAGCGGCTATGGACCGGCGGGCGCTGGTGCGAGGGCCCGGCCTGGTTCGGCGCGCTGCGCACGCTGGTGTGGTCCGACATTCCGAACGACCGCCTGCTGCGCTGGGACGAGCGCAACGGCCAGGCCGCGGTGCTGCGCGAACCCGCGAACAACACCAACGGCAACACCGTCGATCGCCAGGGCCGGCTCGTGAGCTGCGAGCACCTGGCGCGGCGCGTGGTGCGCACCGAGCACGACGGCTCGATCACCGTGCTGGCCTCGCACTGGCAGGGCCGGCGGCTCAACTCGCCGAACGACGTGGTGGTGCATTCGGACGGCGGCGTGTGGTTCACCGACCCGAGCTACGGCATCCTGTCGGACTACGAGGGCCTGCGCGCCGACAGCGAGATCGGGGCCTGCCATGTCTACCGCATCGATCCGGAAAGCTTCGCGGTCGAGCGCGTGGCCGACGACTTCGTGAAGCCCAACGGGCTGGCCTTCTCGCCCGATGAACACATGCTCTACATCGCCGACACCGGCGCGAGCCATGACCCGAACGGGCCGCGGCACATCCGCCGTTTCTTCGTCAACCCCGACAACAGGAGCCTGCGCGGCGGCGAGGTGTTCGCCGAATGCAGCGCGGGCCTGTTCGACGGCTTCCGGCTCGACACCGAAGGCCGGCTCTGGACCAGCGCCGCCGACGGCGTGCATGTCTACCACCCCGACGGCACGCTGCTGGGCAAGCTGCGCGTGCCCGAGCGCGTGGCCAACGTCTGCTTCGGCGGGCCCAAGCGCAACCGCCTGTTCGTCTGCGCCACCACCTCGCTCTACGCCATCACCGTGAACGCCAAAGGAATCTGAACCATGCCGAGAACACTGCAGGCCGACAGCCTGCAATCCACCGTCGCGAGCATCCTGCGCGCCGCGGGCAGCCAGCAGGCCGAGGCCGAACAGGTCGCCGCCAACCTCGTGATGGCCAACCTCAGCGGCCACGACTCGCACGGCGTGGGCATGCTGCCGCGCTACATCGACGCGGTGGCCGAAGGCGGCCTGCATCCCAATGCCTCGGTGCGCATCAACCTCGACATCGGCACGATGCTGTCGCTCGACGGCCAGCATGGCTACGGGCAGGTGGTGGGCGTGCAGGCAATGGAGCTCGGCATCGAGCGCGCGCGCCGCCACGGCAGCTGCATCCTCACGCTCGCGCATGCGCACCACCTGGGTCGCATCGGCCACTTCGCCGAGATGGCGACCTCGCACGGGCTGGTGTCGATGCATTTCGTCAACGTGCTCTCGCGCCCGGTGGTCGCGCCCTGGGGCGGCGGCGACGGACGCTTCGGCACCAACCCCTGCTGCATCGGCATCCCGCTCGCGGGCGCCGAGCCCTTCGTGCTCGACTACGCCACCAGCCGCGTGGCGCAGGGCAAGATGCGCGTGGCCCACAACAAGGGCGAGCGCGTGCCCCCGGGCTACCTCATCGACGAAAACGGCGCGCCCACCGACGACCCCGGCGTGGTGGTGGTGCCGCAGGGCAACGGCCTGTTCGGCGCGCTCATGACCTTCGGCGAACACAAGGGCTACGGCATGGCGCTGGCCTGCGAGCTGCTGGGCGGCGCGCTGACCGGCGGCGGCACCTGGCACCGGCCGGCCGACACCAGCCGCAGCGTGCTCAACGGCATGCTCACCGTGCTGATCGATCCCGAGCGCCTGGGCACCCAGGCCAGCTTCGACCAGGAGTCGCGCGAATTCGTCGAGTGGCTGCGCCGCAGTCCGCCGGGCCAGGGCTTCGAAGCGGTGCAGATCGCGGGCGAGCCCGAGCGCAAGGCGCGCGCGGCGCGCCAGCGCGACGGGATCTGGGTCGACGATGCGACCTGGGGGGAGATCGTGGCGGCGGGCGCGAAGGTGGGGGTCGCGGTCGCCGCCTGAGCGCTAGCTCTTGCTCGCGTCGTGCGCCGGCTTGCCGACCTGCACGCTGTTGTCGTCGCCCTTGATCCTGGCCTGCACGGCCTTGATCGCCTTCTCGAGCCGCGCGCCGTAGTCGGCATCGGCCTGGCGGAAGTAGCTCACCGAACGGTCGATGATGTCCTGGCGCGTGACCGCGCCCAGGCCGCCCGCGATGCTCTGGATCAGGCGCTCCTTCGCGGCCTCGTCCATCAGGCGGTAGAGGTCGCCGGCCTGCACGAAGTCGGTGTCCTCGGGGTGCTGCTGCCACTGGTGGCTGCCGGTCCAGCCGTGGATCTGCAGCGGCGCGTAGACCGGCTCGTTGCTCTGCTTGGGCGCATCGCTGAAGCTGTTGGGCTCGTAGTTCGGGCCGCGGCCGCCATTGCCGTCGCTACGCATCGCGCCGTCGCGGCCGTAGTTCTGCGCCGTGGTCGCGTGCGGCCGGTTCACGGGCAGCTGCGTGTGGTTGATGCCCAGGCGGTAGCGCTGCGTGTCGCCGTAGCTGAACAGGCGGCCCTGCAGCATCTTGTCGGGCGAGGGGCCGATGCCGGGCACGAAGTTGGCCGGGTTGAATGCGGCCTGCTCGATCTCGGCGAAGTAGTTGTCGGGGTTGCGGTTCAGCGTGAGGATGCCGATGTCGATCTTCGGATAGTCCTTGTGCGACCAGACCTTGGTCAGGTCGAAGGGATTGAAGCGGTAGCTCTGCGCCTCGGCCACCGGCATGATCTGCACCTGCACGCGCCAGCTCGGGAACTCGCCGCGCTCGATCGAATGCAGCAGGTCGAGGTGATGGTGGTTCGGGTTCTCGCCGCCCACGCGCTGCGCTTCTTCCGCGACGAAGGTCTCGATGCCCTGGTTGGTCTTGAAGTGGTACTTGACCCAGAAGGCCTCGCCCTGCGCGTTGACCCACTGGAAGGTGTGCGAGCCGAAGCCGTCCATGTGGCGGTAGCTCCTCGGAATGCCGCGATCGCCGAACAGCCAGGTGAACTGGTGCGTGGCCTCGGGCGAGTGCGAGAAGAAGTCCCAGGCGTTGTTCGGTTCCTGCACGTGGCTGTAGGGGTCGCGCTTCTGCGAATGGATGAAGTCGGGGAACTTGAGCGGATCGCGGATGAAGAAGATCGGCGTGTTGTTGCCGACCAGGTCGTAGTTGCCTTCCTCGGTGTAGAACTTGAGCGCGAAGCCGCGCGGATCGCGCACCGTGTCGGCCGAGCCGAGCTCGAGCGCCACGGTCGAGAAGCGCGCCAGCACCTCGGTCTTCTTGCCGACCTGGCCGAGGAATTTCGCCTTGGTCCATTTCGTGACGTCGGCCGTCACCTCGAAGGTACCAAAGGCACCCGAGCCGCGCGCATGCACCACGCGTTCGGGGATGCGCTCGCGGTCGAAGCGCGCGAGCTTCTCGATCAAGTGATGGTCCTGCATCAGCACGGGGCCGTTCACGCCCGCGGTCTGCGACTGCTGGTTGTTCTCGACGGGCGCGCCGTTCTCGGTGGTGAGCTTGCGGGGATCGGTCATTGGGCTTTTCCTATCGGTTGTGGGAGCCCGTTTATTTTCAACAATCGAATGACCTGTTTCGATTGCGATTGCCTATGCCGGCGATAAGCCGCGGCCGCTGGGCGGCCCTGTCCTCAGCGGTTCAGAGCACCAGCGCGAGCAGCGCGTCGAGGTGTTCGGAGGGTTCGCGGCGGAAGCCCGAGCGCGCGAAGCGCTGCAGGCGGCCGACCGCCAGCGAGGTCAGCGCCGAGGCGCGCACCTGCGCATCGACGCTCGGCGTGGCCGAGCCTTCGGCGGCGCGGTCCTCGCGCAGCGCCTGGCGGATGCTGGCTTCGATCTTGTCGAAGAACTGGTTCATGCGCTGCTGCAGCCGCTCGTTCTCGTAGACCAGCGCATCGCCGACCATGACGCGCGTCATGCCGGGGTTGCGCTCGGCGAACTGCACCAGCATCGCGATGATGCGGGCCGCCTGCTCCTTGCCCGTGGCCTCGCGCTCGAGGATCTGGTTGACCAGGGTGAACACGCTCTGCTCGATGAAGTCGATCAGGCCCTCGAACATCTGCGCCTTGCTCGCGAAGTGGCGGTAGAGCGCGGCCTCGCTGACCTCGAGGCGGGCGGCCAGCGCCGCGGTGGTCACGCGCTCGGCGCCGGGCTGCTCGAGCATCGCGGCCAAGGCCTGCAGGATCTGCACGCGCCGCTCGCCGGGCTTGGGACGCTTGCGCGCCGGAGCGGCCGGCGCGGTCTCGGCCTGGGTCTCTGCACCGGGGACGACTGTCTCTTCGTTTTGCATGGGAGGCGCGTGCGGAAGATGTAAACAATTGATTCTCGCACAGCAGTGAGCGCGCGCCTCCCCGCGCGCCCGCTGGCTGCCGGCCCGCCTCGGGGCCGGCCCCGCGCGCTCAGCGCGCGCGGATCATCGTGCCGTAGGCCTGATCGGTCAGAATCTCGAGCAGCATCGCGTGCGGCACGCGGCCGTCGATGATGTGCACGGCATTGACGCCGCTCTTGGCCGCGTCGAGCGCGCCCTCGATCTTCGGCAGCATGCCGCCCGAGATCGTGCCGTCGGCGAACAGGTCGTCGATCTCGCGCGCGCTCAGGTTGGTGAGCAGCTTGCCGTCCTTGTCGAGCACGCCGGGCGTGTTGGTCAGCAGCATCAGCTTCTCGGCCTTGAGCACGGTGGCCAGCTTGCCGGCCACCACGTCGGCGTTGATGTTGTAGCTCTCGTTCTCCTCGCCGAAGCCGATCGGGCTCACGACGGGGATGAAGGCGTCGTCCTGCAGCGCCTTGACCACGCTCGGGTCGATCGAGACGATGTCGCCGACCTGGCCCACGTCGTGGTGCACGTTGGGATCGGCGCGGTCGGCCAGCTTGAGCTTCTGCGCGCGGATCAGGCCACCGTCGCGCCCGGTCAGGCCCACGGCCTTGCCGCCGGCCTGGTTGATCAGGCCCACGATGTCCTGCTGCACCTCGCCGGCCAGCACCCATTCGACGACTTCCATGGTTTCGGCGTCGGTCACGCGCATGCCCTGGATGAAGCTGCCCTTCTTGCCCAGGCGGTTGAGCGCGGCCTCGATCTGCGGGCCGCCGCCATGCACCACCACCGGGTTCATGCCGACCAGCTTGAGCAGCACCACGTCCTCGGCGAAGTCGGCCTGCAGCGCCGGGTCGGTCATGGCGTTGCCGCCGTACTTGATGACGATGGTCTTGCCGTGGAACTTGCGGATGTACGGCAGCGCCTGGGCCAGGATCTCGGCCTTGTCGCGCGGGGGAATGTTGAGGACGGGGTCGGTCATGGGCGGTCAGGCTCCGGGACGGTGAACGATGGGACGGGATTCTCGCAAAGACGAACGATCAGGGCCGCAGCCAGCGCGGCACCTTGAATCGCACGATCATGAGGTAGGCGCCGACATAGGTCGTGACGAACAGAAGACAGAAGAACATCAGCACCCAGGTGTTGTTCCAGAACAGCACCGCGGGCACCACCGACATCGCGGCGAAGATCCACAGGTAGGGCGAGGTGCGGTTGTTGCGCGCGAGCAGCTGGCGCGCCTCGTCGTCGGCGAAGGCCACGCGCACGATGCGGCGGAAGATCAGCTGGTGGAAGTGCAGCGCGTCGGCCGTGCCCGGCGACTGGCCGCGCGCGAGCTTGCGGTAGATGGAGAACAGGGTCTCCCACACCGGATAGATCAAGAGCAGCATCGGGAACCAGGGCGAGACCACGCGGTGGCGCTGCACCAGCGTCACGCAGGCCACGGCGATCACCATGCCCCAGACGTAGGCGCCGCCGTCGCCCGCGAAGATCTTGCCGCGCGGGTAGTTCCAGATCAGGAAGCCGAAGGTCGCGCCGACCAGGCAGACCATCATGGCCGCGAGCTGGCGGTCGCCGAGCTGCAGCGCCACATGCGAGATCGCGAGGCAGACCAGCACCGCCACCGTGCCCGCGAGGCCGTTGTAGCCGTCGATGATGTTGAAGGCATGCGGCAGGCCGCCGATGGCGAGCGCGGCGAACAGCACCGAGGCATAGGGCACGGCCGCGAGCCAGCCGTCGACCAGCGGGATGCCGGTGCGCGCGAGGCTCAGGCCGTGCACCCAGCACACCAGCAGCGCCGCGCCCAGCGTGAGCATCAGCCGCCAGCGCACCTGCACGCGCTGCGTGACGTCCTCGACGATGCCGCCGAGCACGGCCGGCAGGATGCAGACCAGCATCAGCATCGAGGCCGACGCGGGCCACGAGACGTTGAACGGATCGGTGCCGGTGATGCCGGCCGCGAGCCAGGCCACGCCCATGCCGAGGATGATGCCCGCGCCCCCCAGCCGCGGCACATGGCCCTTGTGGAAGCGCTGCGGCATGTCGGCGCCGTACAGCCGCGCATGGCGGCGCGCGCGGCGCATGAAGATCTGGACCGCGAAGGCGGCGACGAAGAAGCTGATGACGATCAGGGCAATCATGGGTGGTAGCGGGGCCCCTAGAATCCCCGGGCGAAATTAGACCATGGCCACCCCCGCTACGACCTCCCCCGCCGTCACGATTTCGATCGTGAGCCACGGGCAGCTCGAACTCGTGCGCCCCCTGCTCGACCAGATCGACCGCTTCAGCCGCGAACAGGTGGCCAAGGTGGTGCTGACGCTGAACATCCCCGAGTCCGACGCGCCGCTGGCCGGCGCCGCCTGGGGCTTCGCGCTCGAACGCATCGAGAACGCGCAGCCCAAGGGCTTCGGCGCCAACCACAACCAGGCCTTCGAGCGCTGCGCCACGCCATGGTTCCTGGTGCTCAACCCCGACATCCGCTTCGATGCCGACGTGCTGGCGCCACTGGTCGCGCTGGCTGCACCCGACGCGGGGTTGCTCACGCCGCGCATCATGGAGCCCGGCAAGCGCGAGCCCGAGCAGCACCGCGACATCCTGACGCCGCTCGAGATCCTCACGCGCAAGAAGCCCGGCTATGCGCGCCCGGCCGTCCCGGCCTGGGTGCCGGGCCTGTTCATGCTGTTCCGCGCCGAGGCCTATGCCGCCGTTCGCGGTTTCGACGAGCGCTTCTTCATGTACGGCGAGGACTTCGACATCTGCGCGCGGGTGCAGCTGGCGGGCTGGCGGCTGCAGGTCGGCGAGCGGCTGCGCGCGCGGCACGATGCCCAGCGCGCGAGCCACCGCAGCAGCAAGTACCTCTACTGGCATGTCACCAGCCTGCTGAAGATCTGGGCGTCGGGCGCGTTCTGGCGCTATCGCCGGCTGCGCCGCCAGGCGGCCTGATCGGCTCCGACCCTCAGCCCAGCAATCGGCGCAGCGAGCGCACCCCGGGCAGCCGCGTCAGCTTGCCGATGGCGCGGATCAGCCCCGGCGGGCTGTGCTCGGCCATGAAGACGGTGGCGCGCAGCTCGAGCTTCTTGCGGCCGCTGACCGCCGGGCTTGCATAGACGATCGCCGCGTACTCGGCGAGCACCGCGCTCATCTCGGCGCGGTTCGGGTCGTTGGCCTTCACCGCCTCGATCACGTGGTCCATGAAGAAGCGGCCGAAGCGCGGCATCAGGCAATCGCGCAGCACGTAGCGGTTGCGCCGGGGTTCGTCGGGGAACATGCCGACCAGCTTCTTGAAGTACTTGAAGCGGCTGCGGATCATGCGCATGTCGAACGAGGTGCTGCCGGTGTGGATGCACCAGACCGTGACCACCTTGTCGATGAAGTGGTTCGTGAAGCCCTTGCGGAAGATGCGCAGGAACAGGTCGTCGTCCTCGAAGCCCATGAACTGGGTGTCGAAGCCGCCCACCGCGTCGAAGGCCTTGCGCGTCACGATCGCGGCCGAGGGCAGCACGAAGATGTCGTGGCGCAGCATCTCGAAGATGTTGGTCTTCGGATGGTGCAGCGTGTGGTCCTTGACCATCGCCGCGCGGATGATGTTGCCCTCGCCGTCGGCCTCGGCCAGGTCGGCGTAGACGAAGCCCAGGCGCGGGTCGTCCGCCGGGATGCCCTTGACCAGGATCTCGATGTGGTTCGACAGGTAGAAGTCGTCCTGGTCGAGGAAGCAGATGTACTCGGCCGTCGAGGCCGCCACGCCGGCGTTGCGCGCCGAGCCCTGGCCGCCATTCTCCTTGTCGAGGATGCGGAACGGGAAGCGCGCGGCCAGCGCGTCGAGGCTGGCGCGCTCCTCGGGGCGCGAGCCGTCGTTGACCACGATGACCTCGCTGGCCGGCATCGACTGCGCGAACACGCTCGCCACCGAGCGCTCGATGAAGGCCGCGCCGTTGTAGAACGGGATCACGACCGCCACGGTCGGCGGCACGGAGACGGAGGTCTGGGGGATGTGGCTCACGGATGGCTCTGGAATGGATCAGACGGATTCGAACAGATCGCGCACCACGCCGCGAAAACCGCGGCCGAATCGGTCGTAGCGACCCGTTCTGGCCTCGCGCAGGATCGGCAGCACGCGCGCCCAGCGCGAGGCCGGCAGCTGCGTGCGGAAGCGCTGGTGCACGATCTTGCCGCGCAGCTTGTCGAGGGTTTCTGGCGCTACCGACGCGCCCATCCGCACCAGTTGCTCGAGACGCTCGAGCAGCAATTCAGCCTTTCGCGCTCGCTCGATGTGGGTCGTGCCACGCGAGGCCAGGGCCTTGCGCACCTTCTCCATGAAAGTGTCGCGGCGGGCACCGATCTGGTTGCCGCCATGTTGGCGGTAGTCGATCAATAGCTCCTCGACAGAATCGATGCGGCCGATGGCCGATGCCACAGTGGCAATCCACTCGTCGTGCACCCATTCGATGGGAAACGGCAGGACGGCTGGGCACAGATCGCGTCGAAAGACGGTAGTGGCACCTGTGACGATGTTGCGGCGCAACTGCACGTCGAAGGCCTGCCCCGCATGCATGCGCTCGAGTTCATTGCGGGTGACCTCGAGCGCGTGGAACAGGGTGTCGCCCAGCGGCGCGCCTTCAGCGTCGACGAGGCGCGCGTCCGAGTGCAGCAGCCGCAGTTCGGGCCGGCGCTCGAACTCGGCCACCAGCCGCTCGAGCCGCTCGGGCACCCAGGCATCGTCCTGATCCGACAGCGCGATCAGCGTGCCGCTGCAGGCGCGCACCGCCTGCTCGAAGTTCTTGACCACGCGCAGGCCGACGGGATTGACGATGACGCGCAGCGCGATCGCGAGGCCGGGCCGCTCGCGCAGGCATTCCTCGACGGTGGCGCGCGCCACCTCGACGCAGGCATCGCGCGAGGCGTCGTCGGACAGCACGATCTCCATCGGCGGTCGGGTCTGCAGGCAGATGCTGCGGACCTGCTCGCGCACGAAGCGCTCGCCGTTGTAGGTGCACAGGGCGACCGAGACGCTCAGCGGCTCGGCGGCGGCAGCCGGGGCCGCGCTCATGGCGCCGCCACCTTCGCCGCGCGCGGCGGCCAGGCGTAGCTGAAGTCCTCGATCGCGAGGCTCAGGTTCGGGTTGTAGGCCGGGTCGTTGAAGAGCAACTCGCCCCAGCGCTGCTTCATGTAGCCCTCCTCGCCGAGGAAGCGCTGGATCTGCGCTTCCGACAGGTCAGAAGGCCGCGTGGCCGATTCGTGGTGGTAGAGCTCGGCATGGGGCGTCCAGACGTTGCGGTAGCCGGCCTCGCGCAGCCGCAGGCAGAAGTCGACGTCGTTGTAGGCGACCTTGAGGTGCTTCTCGTCGAGCCCGCCCACCTGTTCGTAGAGCGCACGCCGCACGATCAGGCAGGCGGCCGTCACGGCCGAGAAGCCCTGCAGCAGCGCCGCGCGCCCGAAGTAGCCGGCATCGCCCTGGCCGAGCCGGCGGTGCGCATGGTCGGCCACGCCGCCGCGGTAGCCCAGCACCACGCCCGCATGCTGCAGCGTGTTCTCGGGATACCAGAGCCGCGCGCCCACCGCGCCCACGCCGGGCTGCAGCGCGATCGAGACCATTTCGCCGAGCCAGTCGGGCGAGATCACCTCGATGTCGTTGTTGATGAGGCCGAAGACCTCGCCCTTGGCGACCGCCGCAGCCTGGTTGTTGAGCGCCGAGTAGTTGAAGGGGCTGTCGTCGCGCAGCACGCGCACGCCCGCACGCGCCGAGATCTCCTCGAAGTAGCGCAGCGCCTCGGGGTCGTCCGAGCCGTTGTCGATCAGGATGATCTCGTAGCGCGGGTACAGGGTCTTCTCGAGGATGCTCTCGATGCATTGCCGCACCAGCTTCAGGCCGTTGCGCGTGGGAATGAACAGCGACACCAGCGGCGGCTCGACCGGCAGCGCATGGCGCACGCGAAAGCCGGTTCCCGCGCGCTCGGCCGTGGCCTCGATGCCGCCGCGCGCCAGGTGCGCCTGCAGCGCGCGCTCGCCGCCCTCGGGCGCGTACTCGGCCGGGTCCATCGCATGCACCGCCTCTTCGGAGGCGACATGGCGGTGGTACAGCGCCTTCGGCACGTGGACGATGCGCGCCGCATCGAGGCGCTCGGCCGCGCGCAGCACCAGGTCGTAGCGCGCCGCGTCGCCGAAGCGCTCGTCGAGCCGGCCCACCTCGCGCAGCAGCGGCGCCGCGAAGAAGGCGAACCGCGAGACGAAGTCCTGCGAGCGCAGCAGATCGAGGTTCCAGTCGGGCTTGAAGTACGGCGCCGAGCGCTGCCCGTCGGCCGCGATGCGGTCCTCGTCGGTGTAGATCAGCGCGGCCTCGGGCCGGGCCACGGCGACCTCGGCCACGCGCCACAGCGCATCGGCGGCCAGCGCATCGCGCGCGTCGCAGACGGCGAGCCAGCCGTCGGCACCGGGGTCGGCGGCGTTGAAGGCCTGCGCGAGCGTCGCCTCGGCGAGCTCGATGCGCGGCTCGGACGCGGCCAGCCGGCCGGCCAGCGCCTTGACCGCCTGCGCCGTGCCCGGTCCGGCCGCGAGCACCAGCCGCCAGTGCGCGAAGACCTGGTCGCGCACCGAAGCCACGGCGCGCTCCGCCTGCTGCGCATCGGCGCCATCGAGCGCCATCACCAGAACGAAGCCGGGCTGGCGCGGCCAGCCGGCGGCCTGCGCTTCGAGCGCCTGGCGCTGCGCCGGCGCGAGCGGCGCGTCATGGCGCTTGACCCATTCGCGGTACTGGAAGCGGTCGGGGCGCGAGGCATCGGCCATCAGCGGCGGGCCGTCGTTGCGCAGCAGCACGCTGACCGAGCGCACCACGCCGCGCAGGCCCGACTGGCGCAGGATCTTCACGGCGCGGCGCGCGGTGCCACCTGGGCCGCCGCCCTTGTAGAGGGCGTTGGGGATGAAGGCCAGGGCGCGCCAGAGGCGGTTGGGGGTGCTCATGGCCGAAGCTCCGGCAGCGGCCTCGGTGGCCAGGCCAGGCGGAAGTCTTCCGCCGCCAGGCTCAGGTTGGGGTTGTGGGCCGGGTCCTGCTCGAGCAGTGCGCCCCAGCGCGTTCTCATGTAGCCCTCCTCGCGCTCGACGCGCTCGCGCTGGGCCGGGTCCTGGTCGCGCGGGCGGGTCGCCGATTCATGGTGATAGAGCTCGGCATAGGGGGTCCACACGTTGCGATAGCCGGCCTCGCGCAGCCGCAGGCAGAAGTCGACGTCGTTGTACGACACCTTGAGCTTCGTTTCCTCGAGCCCGCCCACTTCCTGGTAGATCGCCTTGCGCACGACCAGGCAGGCCGCGGTCACGGCCACGAAGGACTGGACCAGTTGCGCGCGATTGAAGTAGCCGCCGTCGGCGCGCGCGAGGTGCTTGTGGGCATGTCCGGCGATGCCACCGAGGCCCAGCAGCACGCCGGCATGCTGCACCGTGTTGTCCGGGTAGAGCAGCTTGGCACCGACTGCCCCCACGCCGGGCTGCAGCGCGATGGCGACCATCTGCTCGAGCCAGTCGGCGGTGATGACCTCGATGTCGTTGTTGACCAGCGCGATCACGTCGCCGCTGGCCTGCGCGACCGCCGCGTTGTTGAGGGCCGAGTAGTTGAACGGGCCGTCGTCGCGGATCACCTGGAAGCCCGGCAGATGCCGCAGCTGTTCGAAGTAGCGCAGGGCCTCGGGGTCGGTCGATCCGTTGTCGACCAGCATGATCTCGTAGTCGGGGTAGCTCGAGCGCATGACGATGCTCTCGATGCATTGCCGCACCAGGCCCAGCGCGTCGCGCGTCGGGATGATCAGCGACACCCGGGGCCAGCGTTCGGGCGCCGCCAGGTGCATGCGATAGCCATGGGGCGTGCTCTCGCTGCGCGCGGCGACACCGATGCGCGCGAAGTGCTCGTTCAGGGCCTGCTCTCCGGCCACCTCGGCATAGGGCTTGGCGCCGGCGGACTGCGCGGTGCTCTCGGCATGGGCGCGCCAGTGGTACAGCACGTGCGGAAGATGCCGGATCTGCCGCGGCTCGACGCGCTCGATGCAGCGCAGCGCCAGGTCGTAATCCTGCGCGCCCTCGAAGCCCTTGCGGAAGCCGCCGACCTCGTCCACGAGCGCGCGCTGGTAGGCGCCCAGGTGGGAAAAGATGTTCTGCGAGCGGAACAGGTCGAGGTTCCAGTCGGGCTTGAAGTAGGGGTTGTAGCGGCGCCCCGAGGCATCGATCTTGTCCTCGTCCGAATAGATCATCCGGACATCGGGCCGGCTGCGGATCTCGTGGGCGACGCGCAGCAGCGCATCGGGGGCCAGCAGGTCGTCGTGGTCCATCAGCACCACCCAGTCGCCCTGGGCCAGGGCCAGCGCGCTGTTGGAGGCCTCGGAGATGTGGCCGTTGACCGGCCGGCGCACCCAGCGGATGCGGGCCTCCTCGCGCGCGCAGGCCTCCAGCAGCGCGACGACCTCGGGATCGGTCGAGGCGTCGTCGGCGATGCACAGCTCCCAGCGGCCGTAGCTCTGGGCCCGCACCGAGGCGATCGCCTCGCGCAGCCAGGCCGGCCGCGGGTTGTAGGTCGGCATCAGCACCGAGATCAGCGGCGGCGCCTGCCAGCGGGCGGCCTCCTCGGCCAGCGCCTTCGATGCCTGTGCGTTCAGCGCGGCGGTGCGGGCGATCCACTCGCCGTAGTCGCCGCCCTGTATGTCGATCGGGACCGGCACGGTGCCCCGCAGCCGCTGCACCAGGCGACTGGCCCAGCGCACCGGCGCCGTCAGGCGCCAGCTGGTGGAGCGCTCCATGGCCTGCACCTGGTGCTCGAGCGCGTACACGCGCGCCTGCAGCTGCGCCTTGTTCGGTTCGCCAGGACGTGGAGGGAGCCGATTCCCTTGCGGTGCGGCAGGCAGCGTTGGCCTCATAAAATAAGATCCGTCATCCCGAATGCTCGCATTGAGGCCTGGGCCCTGCGATGTCAATGCCGTTCGCGCTGGGCGCGGTGCGTCGTGGGAACGCCTCTCACGGCTTGGCCCGAGAGGGGCCGGTAAAATTATCGCTCCAATAAAGACAGGTCAAAAAACAATGCGGGTGCTTTCAACGATGCGCTGCGAAATCGGCGAGGGCGGCGTTGCCCGCTTCGCGCACATCCACGCTCACCTATGAGCCTGGTCCATTCCAATCTGCACAAGAGCGCCTGGGCCGACTGGTGGGAAGGCTCCCGCCGGGTCGACATCTGGTGGACCCTCGCCTGGTTCGACATCGTCCTGCGCTATCGCCGCTCGCTGCTCGGGCCGCTCTGGCTCACGCTGAGCATGGGCGTGATGATCGCGGGCATGGGCCCGCTGTACAGCGCGCTGTTCGGCACCGAGCTGTCGCGCTTCTTCCCCCACCTCGCGCTCGGCGTGATCTTCTGGGGCCTGTTCTCCAGCATCGTCACCGACGCCTGCCACACCTTCGTCAATTCCTCGCACTACCTGAAGCAGGGCTACTTCCCGATCACGCTGTTCGTGTGGCGCAGCCTCGGGCGCAACATCATCCAGTTCGCCCACCAGATCGTGCTGTACGTGCCGGTGGCGTTGTGGGCCGGCATCTCGCTGTCGTGGCACGTGCTGCTGTTCTTCCCCGCCTTCCTGCTGCTGCTCGTGAATGCCCACGCCATCGGCCTGGTGCTGGGCCTGATCTGCACGCGCTTTCGCGACATCACGCAGATCGTCACCAGCTTCATGCAGATGCTGATGTTCCTGACGCCGGTGTTCTGGCTGCCCGAGAACCTGCCGGGCCGCGCCCGTTACGTGCTGTGGAATCCGCTGGCACAGATGCTCGACCTGCTGCGCACCCCGCTGATGGGCGGCGTGGCCAGCCTGCACGACTGGCTCGGCATCCTCTGCTGGACGGTCGCCACCATCGTCGGCGCCAGCCTGTTGTTCGTGAAGTACCGACGCCGCGTCGTCTATTGGCTCTGATCGCCCATGGCACTGATTTCTCTCCAGAACGTATCCGTCAGCTTCCCGATCTACGGCGCGGGCGCCAGCTCGCTGCGCAGCACGCTGGCCGCCTCGGTCACCGGTGGCCGCCTCGGCAAGGAGACGGGCGTGACCGTCGTTCAAGCGCTGCGCGACGTCAGCTTCGAGCTGCGCAGCGGCGACCGGCTGGGCCTGGTCGGCCACAACGGCGCGGGCAAGTCGACCCTGCTGCGCACCCTCGCGGGCGTCTACGAACCGACCTCGGGCTCGTTCACGCGCCAGGGCACCGTCTCCAGCCTGATCGATCCGGTGCTCGGCATCGAGGTCGATGCCACGGGCATCGAGAACATCATGCTGCGCGGCCTCGTGATGGGCATGAGCCGCAAGCAGGTGGACAAGCTGACGCAGGACATCTGCGAGTTCAGCGGCCTCGGCGAGTACGTGAACATGCCGGTTCGCACCTACTCCACCGGCATGCTGATGCGGCTGGCGTTCTCGATCTCGACCAGTATCCAGTCCGACATCCTGCTGATGGACGAATGGCTGTCGGTCGGCGATGCGGAATTCACCGAGAAGGCCGAGAAGCGCATGCGCGAGGTGGTGACCAACTCGGGCATCCTGGTGCTGGCGTCCCATTCGCCCGATCTGATTGCCAAGGAATGCAATCGCGTGATCCATCTGGAGCACGGGCGGATCGTCGAGCAATAGGGCTCCACCCACTGCGGCGACACCGTTCGCCGCACCTCTTCGCGGACGCTGGCTGAGAGGAATCTCACCAAACTTACGCAACCGCCATGCAGTAGTGGGCGATTTACATTTACTTTACATGGACAATACGCGCCTTGATTTAGGGGACGCGTTAACACGATGCTAAGAAAAATGGGTGAGCTTGCCTACTGGCGGAAGGGCGAGGAGAGCCAGAATTTCGGCGACTACCTGAACGAGTATCTGGCAGGTCATCTCTTTCTTTCCCCGGCACGCGATGCGACCCAGATCCGCCTGATCGGCAGCTTCCTGGGCGACCAAATCATCGAAGAGGCGGAGAAGACGGCCCACGAAGTGGGCGGCGGGCGCCTCGGCAGCCGCTTCCTGGCATGGGGCGGCGGCATTCGCGAGACTGGTGGCGTGAGCGCGCGCAATCGCGCCAAGGTGGAGATCCTGTCGGTGCGCGGACCGCTGTCCGCGAGCGAACTGCAGCTCGACGCGACGACGCCCCAGGGCGATCCGGCCTTCCTGCTGCCGGCGCTCCACAGCCCGCGCATGCAGCCGCACTACCGCGACAAGACCCTCTGCATCCCCCATTTCAACGATCGCCGCAGCGATGCGGAATTGCTGGCCATCTCCAAGGCGGATCTGGTGCTGCGTCCCGGCATCGAGGCGACGGACGAAGCGGTCGAATCCTTCATCGATGCGCTGTGTTCCGCGCGCTTCGTGCTGTCGGCCTCGCTGCACGGCGCGATCGTCGCGGCCGCCTACGGGCGGCCGTTCGCGCCATGGAATCCCGATTTCGTCGATCTGCCGGCGAAATGGCAGGACTTCGCGCAAGGGGTAGGCATTCCCGCTACCTTCGTGGCAAATGTCGAAGAAGGTATTCAGCACTACGCGGCCCAGATCGCGCCGAAGCTTCGGCGGCCTTCGCTGTGGGAGGCGCTGGCACGCGCGCCCTACGTGCCGAGTCCGGAAGCGATCCTGAAGATCCTGCGGCATGAGCTGCGCGCGGCCGAGAGCCGGCCGGCAGACGCGGTCCTGCAGGAGAAGATCGCGCTGTTCGAAGCGTCGAGGTCCCATTTCGCGGCCATCGCGCAGGAGTCCAGGACGCTGGTCGATGCGGCCTGGCAGCGCGAGGACGCCGCGCAGGCGCGCATCGCCGAGCACGGCGCGGGCCTCGAGAAACTCCAGGCCCGGGTCGAGACGCTGCTGAGCCAGATCGAAGCGGCCCGGGTGCATGCCACCCAGTCCGACGCGCATCTCGCGGAGCGCGAGGAAACCATCGCGCGGCTCAGGAAGCAGGCCGATGCCCAGTCGAAGCAGTCGGATGCCGCCAGGGAGCGCGCCACCCGGCTGGGCATCCGCGTCGAGGAGCTGCAAAGGGAAGTCGACATGGCACGCCACCAGGTCGGCGCGGTGCAGGCCGCTTTCGAGGAGATGCGGCGCTCGAGTTCATGGCGGCTCACGCGCCCCCTGCGCGCGCTGGCCGACTTGCTCAAGATCCCGCTGCGGGCCATCGGCCGCACGGGCCTGCTGTTTCGCGCGATGCTGGGATTGCTGCTGCTGCTGCCCGCGTCGGTGTATTGCGGCGGCTTCGGGGCCGTGTTCCGGGCCTATCGCAGGACCCCGGCCTTCGCGGCCACGGTCTTCGATGCCCACCAGGAGATCCGCCAGCGCCTCATGGCCAAGCCCCGCTGGTGGCGGCGCATCGTCATGCTGAGCTACACGCTCGCCCACCGCGTCTATCTCGCCGGCAGCGTGGGCCGCGTGGTGGGCAGCGCGCTGCGCATGCTTCGCTCCGAAGGCCTGAGCGGCCTGCGCGCCAGCCTGGCGCGCACGGGCCCCGGCGGCGGACCCGACGGCTTCGAGCGGCGCATCCTCGTGCTCGACTACCGCATCCCCCGCGGCGATACCTCGGCCGGGGAACTCGCCACCGTGGGCATCCTGCGGGACCTGGTGGCGCTCGGCTACGAAGTGGTGTTCGCGCCGAACGACATGACGCCGTCGCCGCGCTACGAGAAGGAACTCGAGAGCTTCGGCGTCACGGTGATCACGCGCCAGGCGGGCTTCCAGTACACCGGCCACTACATCGAACGGCATGGCGCGAGCTTCGGCGTCTTCTACGTCATGCGCTTCGACGTGGCCGAGAACGCGCTGCCCTCGATCCGCAAGACCGCGCCGCATGCGCGCGTGATCTTCCATGCGCCCGACCTGTACTTCCTGCGCGAGATGCGCGAGGCGCGGCTGCTCGACGATCCGGCCGCCGTCGCGCGCGCCGAAGCGACGCGGCAGCGCGAGGTCGCGATGATGCGGGCCGCCGATCACGTCGTGCTGGTGAGCCCCGCGGAAGTGCCCTTCCTGCGCGAGGAACTGGGCGCAGAGAAGCCGATCACCGTGTTCCCGGTGCTGTACGCGCCGGTCGCGCCGCGGCCCGCCGGGTTCGCCGCGCGGCGCGACATCTTCTTCCTGGGCGGCTTCGGCCACGCGCCCAACGTCTCCGCGGTGCAATGGTTCGCCAAGGAGATCTGGCCGGCGGTTCGCGCGGCGCTGCCCGAGGTCGAATTCCACGTCGTCGGCGCTGAAGTGCCCGAGAGCATCCAGGCCCTCGAAGCCATTCCGGGCATCAAGATCAGGGGCTTCGTTCCCGACCTGGAGCCGGTGCTCCAGGGCTACCGTGTCGGCGTGGCGCCGCTGCTCTTCGGCGCGGGCATCAAGGGCAAGGTGGCGATGACGCTGGGCGCGGGCATCCCCTGCGTGGGCACGCGGATCGCCGCCGAAGGCATGGGCATCCAGAGCGGCGTCCATTCGATCATCGAGGACGAGCCGGACAAGTTCGCCGCGGCCGTGGTCGCGCTCTACCAGGACGAGGCGCTGTGGCAGCGCCTGTCGCGCAACGGGCAGGCACTGGTCGAGGAGCGCTTCGGCGAAGTGGCCAACCGCAGCGCGCTGCTCAGGGTCCTCAACGACGCGCGCGGACTGCCGTTGTCGCTGTTCCGATCGTTCTGCGCGCAGGACCGGCCTTTCGCCGTTCCGCAGCCGCCGGCGGACGTGCCGGTCGACGTCTCGATCATCGTTCCGGTCTACAACAAGTGGGCGCTGACCCGGGCCTGCCTGGCCTCGATCGCCTACACCAACGCGGGCGTGGGCATCAGCTACGAAGTGATCCTGGCCGACGACAGCTCCAGCGACGAGACGCTGCGCGCGCAGGAGCTGGTGCCGGGCCTGCGCATCGCGAGAACGCCGCAGAACATGGGCTTCCTGCGCAACTGCAATCATGCGGCCAAGCTCGCGCGCGGCCGCCACATCCTGCTGCTCAACAACGACACCGTCGTGCTGCCGGGCTGGCTGGACGCGATGCACCGCACGCTGGAGGGCGACGATTCGATCGCCATCGTCGGCTCGAAGCTGCTGTACCCGAACGGCCGCATCCAGGAAGCCGGCGGCGGCATGCTGGCGAATGCCGACGGCGTGAGCATCGGCCGCTGGCTCTACCGCCAGGGCCTGCCGATGCCGGTGCCGCGCGACGAGCCGGTGTTCAACTTCGAACGCGAGACCGACTACCTGACCGGCGCCTCGATCCTGATCCGCGGCAGCTTCTGGCGCGCAACCGGCGGCTTCGACGAACGCTTCGGCAATGCCTATTGCGAGGACTCCGACCTCGCCATGCAGGCGCGCGCGCGCGGCCTGCGCGTGGTCTATCAGCCGGCGTCGGAGCTGGTGCATCTGGAACACCAGAGCTATGCGGACGAGGTCGATGCCGACCACATCGAACTGCAGCGGCGCAACAAGGCCGTGCTGGTCGAGAAATGGCACGACGTGCTGCTGCGCGACCATTTGCCCGCCGGTGCGCAATGGCAGCAGGTGGCGGCCCGCGGCGAACGCTCGATTCCCCCCGCGGTGCAGGCACGCCGTGCCGCCTCCGAGTCGCGCAACATCCTGTACTTCAGCCCCTTCCCCTCGCATCCGAGCAATCACGGCAACCAGGCGACGATCCAGCAGTTCGCGCGCCAGTTCCAGCGTTCGGGCCACAAGGTGCATTTCGCGCTGCTCCAGAGCAACATGTACGACCTCGAGGCCGAGCAGTCCATGCGTGCCGAGTGGGACAGCTTCGACATCCTGCCGAACGCGCATCCGCTGGGCGCCGACGGATCGGCGATCCCCTTCGACGGCTGGTACGAGGACGGCCTCGGCGAGGCCGTGCGTGCGCTGTGCGCGCGCTACGACATCGACGTCGTGTTCTGCTCCTATGTGTTCCAGTCGAAAATGCTCGACTACATCCCCTCGTACATCCTGCGGGTTATCGACACGCACGACAAGATGGGCGGGCGCTACGAGATGCTCCAGCAGCGCGGCCTGCCGCTGGAGTTCTTCTCCTGCACCCCCGAGGAAGAAGGCGCCTACCTGCGGCGCGCCGACGTCGTGGTCGCGCGGCGGCAGGAAGAGGCCGACTACTTCGACAGCGTGAGCGGCGCCGGCTCGGCGATCGTGGTGCCGCACTTCGAAGCCCCGCACTTCGTGCGACGCGCCTTCACGGACCTGCGCCAGGTCGGGATCGTGGCCAGCGCCAACCGGATCAACCTGGAGATCGTGCGCGACTGCCTGCAGTCGATCGACCGCCAGGTCGGCACGGGCCACTGCCCCTTCCTGGTCCTCGTCGCGGGACAGGTCAAGGCGCTGATTCCGACGCTGCCCGCCCACGAGGCCGCGCTGTTCGACCGCCCCTGGGTCCGGCTGCTGGGATTCGTCGAAGACATCCAGGAGTTCTACGAATCGGTGGACGTGGTGATCTCGCCCGTGACCATGGGCACCGGCATCAACGTCAAGACGGTGCAGGCGATCGCCTACGGCATGCCGCTGCTGACCACCGAGTGGGGTAGCAAGGGCGTCGACACCTCGGAACCGCTGCACAAGCTGGCATCGCTCGACGACCTGGTGCGCACGCTGCTCGAGCTGGTCGAGCGGCCGGCGGAACTGGAGCGTCTGGCTGCCGTCAGCCGCGGCCTGTATCAACAGTTCTTCGACACCAGCGTGACGGCGCTGCAGGCACTGGTACAGCGCGTACCGATGTCGGCGGCCGGGCACGCAGCGGCGTTCCAGGATGATGCCCCCCAGGGCGATACCATCTGAAGCGCTGCGCCCCGAAGCCGCCCAGCCCAGAAAACCACGAGGAAACCAGGTGAAAACTATTCGAGCAAGAGCCCCGCTTCGGCTCGGCCTCGCCGGGGGCGGGACCGATGTCTCGCCCTACTGCGACGTGCACGGCGGCTGCGTTCTCAACGCCACCATCGACCGCTATGCCTACGCGGTCATCCAGCCGCTGGAGGAATCCGCGGTCCGCTTCGTCGCGTCGGACAAGCAGGACAAGGAAAGCTGGGGCCTGGTGCCGCACATCGCACTGAACGGCGGCCTCGACCTGCACAAGGCGGTCTACAACCACTTCGTGGCGAACTACAACGGCGGCCAGCCGATCGCGATCCAGCTCAGCACCTTCTGCGACGCGCCGGTCGGGTCCGGCCTGGGCTCGTCCTCCACCCTGGTGGTGGCGATGATCGAGGCCTTCGTGGAGTTGCTCAATCTGCCGCTGGACGACTACATGGTCGCCCACCTGGCCTACAAGATCGAGCGCGTGGACTGCGGGCTGCAGGGCGGCCGCCAGGACCAGTACTCCGCCACCTTCGGCGGCTTCAACTTCATGGAGTTCTACGCCGACGAGCGCGCGCTGGTGAATCCGCTGCGCATCCGCAGCTCGATCATCTGCGAGCTCGAGGCCTCGCTGGTCCTGTTCTTCACCGGCGTCTCGCGCGAGTCCGCGAAGATCATCGCGGACCAGAGCGGCAACCTCAAGAGCGGCGCGACCGATGCGCTGGAGGCGATGCACGGCATCAAGCGCGAGGCGCTGGCGATGAAGGACTGCCTGCTGCGCGGCGATTTCACCGGCCTGGTGGAATCCATGCGCCTGGGATGGGAGAACAAGAAGCGCTCGGCAAAGACCGTTTCGAACGCGCACATCGACGAGATCTACGAGGCGGCGACGGCGGCTGGCGCACTGGCCGGCAAGGTGTCGGGCGCCGGTGGAGGCGGGTTCATGCTCTTCTTCGTCCCCAACGAACAGCGCATGGACGTGATTCGCGCACTGGACCGGTTCAACGGTCAAATCAGCAACTGCCACTTCACCAAGAACGGAGCGCAAGCATGGAGAATCTGACCCCCTCCTCCTACATCTCGGCCCAGATCGCCGAGGCCCAGCGAGTCATGACCGCGATGGCGGCCGACGCGACGCTGCAGGCAACGCTGGCCGCCACCGCCGAGGCCTGCATCGCCGCGCTGCGCAACGGCCGCAAGATCCTGCTTGCCGGCAATGGCGGCAGCGCCGCCGACGCGCAGCACATCGCCGGCGAATTCGTCAGCCGCTTCGCCTTCGACCGACCCGGCCTGCCGGCGATCGCGCTGACCACCGACACCTCCATCCTGACGGCCATCGGCAACGACTACGGCTACGAGAAGCTGTTCTCGCGCCAGATCCAGGCGCTGGGCCAGGCAGGCGACATCTTCATCGGCTACTCGACCTCGGGACGCTCGCCCAACGTGCTGGCCGCCTTCACGGAAGCACGCGCGCGCGGCATGCTGTGCGTCGGCCTCACCGGCAACCGCGGCGGCCCGATGCTCGAGCTCTGCGACTTCGTGCTGGCGACGCCCTCGGCCGACACGCCGAAGATCCAGGAAGGCCATCTGGTGATCGGCCACATCCTGTGCGGCCTGGTCGAACGCGCCATCTTCACGCCGCCGAACTGATGGAAGCTATCGTCCTGGCGGGCGGGTTCGGCACCCGCCTGCGCTCGGAGGTTCCCGATCTACCCAAGGCCATGGCCCCCGTGGCCGGTCGCCCGTTCCTGGAGATCCTGCTGGACGGGCTGGCGCGCCAGGGCTTCTCGCGCATCGTGCTGTCGCTGGGCTACATGGCCCCGACCATCATGAGCCACTTCGGAGCGAGCTACCGCGGCATGGCGCTTCGCTTCGTCGTCGAGGAACAGCCACTGGGCACGGGCGGCGCGATCCGCCTGGCGATGACCGAGGTCGCCGACGACCACGTCTTCGTCTTCAACGGCGACACCTTCCTCGACCTCGATTGCGCGGCGCTGGAGGCCTTCTGGCAGCGGCATCGCAAGCCCGTCATCGTGGGACGCCCGGTCGCCGATGTGAGCCGCTACGGCCGGCTCGTGGTGTCGGACGATCGCGTCGTGGGCTTCGCCGAGAAGGGCAGCCCGGGCGCCGGCCTGATCAATGCCGGCTGCTATGTCTTCCCCACCTCGCAGTTCGACGACCGTGCGCTGCATGCCGCGTTCTCGCTCGAGCAGGACTTCCTCGCGCGGGCGGTTCCCGCGACGGACATCCGGGTCTTTCCGTGCGAAGGACAGTTCATCGACATCGGCGTTCCCGAGGACTATCGGCGGGCACAGGTCGAGCTGGCGATGCGATGACGGGGCGCCGCGCGCTTTTTCTCGACCGCGACGGTGTCGTCAACGTCGAGAAGAACTACCTCCATCGCCAGGAGGACGTCGAATTCGTCGACGGCATCTTCGAACTCGTGCGCACCGCCAATGCCGCGGGTTTCCTGGTCGTCGTCGTGACGAACCAGGCCGGCATCGGGCGCGGCTACTACACCGAGGCGGACTTCCACGCGCTGTCGGCCTGGATGTCGGCGCAGTTCCTCGCCCAGGGCGCGCGCATCGACGGCGTCTACTTCTGCCCGCACCACCCGGTGCATGGCATCGGCCCCTATCGACGCGACTGCGATTCGCGCAAGCCGGCCCCCGGCATGCTGCTGCGCGCGGCGCGCGAACTGGACATCGATCTCTCGGCGTCCGTGATGGTCGGCGACCGCATCACCGACATGCAGGCGGCCCGCGCCGCGGGCGTTCCCGTGCGTTTGCTGCTGGCCGGCAACGAAGAAGCGGCGGACCTGGCGCAGCTCGATGGCGCCCGCGTCATTGCGTCGCTGTCCGGCGCCCTGGCCTCGCTCGACGGCTGAGCCGGCGCCAGCGGGTACGCGTGCGCCAGAACGCACGCGCGCTGGCTACGAACCCTTCGAGCCGCGGAGCACGCGGACCAGCGGCGACAGGATGGCGCGAACGCCACCCGCGAGGCCGGGATGCCGGGTACCGAACCGCCGCACCGGCCCGCTCACCCGCCAGTAGGCGCTGCCCGTGACGGCCTGGTAGAGCGTCGTGACGTGCGCGGCCTGGCGTTGGGCCTCCAGCTTCTCCGCTTCGCATTGCGCCAGCCGCTCGCGCTCGATCTGCAGCTGCGCCTCGCCCTGGTCGCGCGCCTCCTGCACGGCGGCATCGCGCTTGCGCGCATAGGTGGAGCGCGCCTGCGTCAGACGCTCCTCGATCGCCGGGTTGGTGGTGCGGTAGTAGCGGTCGCTGCTGTAGAGGCAATCGGGGTAGCGGAACAGCGGCTCGTCCGAGGTCTTGCGGGCCTGGACCAGGATGGTGTCGCCGAACAGCGAGGCATCGATCGACAGCATGGCACCGACTTCGAAGATGTCGGTCACGTGCTCGGGCTCCGCGAAGGCGCAGATGGTGCGGAACGCGACGTCGGTGAGCCCCGCGCTGCGCAGCGCCATCTTGAAAAAGATGGGCGTGTATTCGAACGAATGCCGGGGTTCGTGCCCGAGGTCCGGATGGAAGAACCAGTAGACCCAGGGCGGTGCCCCCGCGATGAATTCCCGCAGCGTCTTGTACGAGGCCGAATTCGGCACCGAGGTCACGAGGATGGAGTCGCGATGCATGCAACGCGTGACGTTGAGCAGCACGCCGGACGGGTCCTGGTCCACGTGCTCCAGCGTCTCGAAGAAGAGCACCGTGTCGAAGGTGGCATCGAGCGGCCACTGTGCCTGGGTGATGTTGAAGTTGTAGCTCTTCAACTCCAGGCGGCGCCCTTCCATCTCGATGCTGCGCGTCAGGATGGGCTGGTCGATGTCGGGGCGCATCTCGATGCCCTCGACGCGCGCATAGCCCAGGTAATGCCAGGCCCAGAAGGCCATGTAGCCATAGCAGCCGATATCGAGGCACGACGCATCCGGCGATTCGGCATACGGAATCATCGTGAGCGACAGCGACAGCCGGCGGCGATGCGCCGTCAGGTAGAGAAATTCGGTGGCCGACCCGGTCCTGCGCACATGCTCGATGGTGGTGTCGAGGATGTTCTCGGCCTCGGCGATCGACAGGTAGCGGCCCTCTTTCGGGGTGTCGGGCGTGGATTTCAGATCCGAAATGACTTCTCGAATCAATTCCTGCTGATCCATCTTCTGGGGCTCTCCGGCTGCGCGGCTTGTCGGCGCGTTCTAGGGGGAAGTGGGGTGCCGATTCTCGGCACCGGCACGCCTTGGTGGCGTGCTCGATGCCGTCGATCCATCGTGCGGGGAGTCATCGAGGAAGTGTTACCTCAATGCAAACAAATACTAACATCGACCTATGAAATGTCGATGAAGCGAGCGCTTTCGGGGGGCGCTGCGGCCGGATATTGCGCAGGCTGCGCGCAGCGGTCATGAAGCGACCGTGCGCGAGCGGCGTCGGGATCGGCGGCCACGAGAGGGCCGCGCGGATGCCCGCGCCGGGGTTCGAGATTGTCAGTCGAACACTTCGGCGCCGGCGAAGCTGGCACCGGCCTGGTCCTTGCCGGAAAGCTGCGGAGCGCCTCCGGTCGCGGGCCACGCGATCGCCAGGTCGGCGTCGTCCCACTTGATGCAGCGCTCATGCGCCGGCGCATAGTAGTCGGTCGTCTTGTACAGAAACTCCGCCACCTCCGTCAGCACCAGGAACCCGTGCGCGAAACCCGCGGGCACCCACAGCTGCTTGTGGTTGTCCTCGCTGAGTTCCTCGCCCACCCACTGGCCGAAGGTCGGCGACGACCTGCGGATGTCCACCGCCACGTCGAACACCGCGCCGCGCACGCAGCGCACCAGCTTGCCCTGCGGCTGCTGGATCTGGTAGTGCAGACCGCGCAATACGCCCTGGGCCGAGCGCGAATGGTTGTCCTGCACGAACTCGACGTGGCGCCCCACGGCCTCGTCGAAGGCCTTGCCGTTGAAGCTCTCGAAGAAGAAGCCGCGCGCGTCGCCGAACACCTTCGGCTCGATAACGAGGACTTCGGGAATGGCGGTGGGTGTGACCTTCACGAGCGCACCTCGTCCTTCAGCAGGCGTTGCAGGTACTTGCCGTAGCCGCTCTTGGCCAGCGGCGCGGCGAGCTTCTCGAGCTGCGCGGCGTCGATGAAGCCGTTGCGCCACGCGATCTCCTCGGGGCACGCGATCTTCAGGCCCTGGCGATGCTCGAGCGTGGCGATGAACTGGCCGGCCTCGAGCAGGCTCTCGTGCGTGCCGGTGTCGAGCCAGGCATAGCCGCGCTGCATGATCTGCACGTTGAGCTGGCCGAGGTCGAGGTAGGCCTGGTTGACCGCCGTGATCTCGAGTTCGCCGCGCGCGCTGGGCTTGACGGCCTTGGCGATGTCGACGACCTGGTTGTCGTAGAAGTAGAGGCCCGTCACGGCATAGCTGCTCTTGGGCTCGAGCGGCTTCTCCTCGATGCTGCTGGCCTTACCCTGCGCATCGAAGGCCACCACGCCGTAGCGCTCGGGGTCGTGCACGTGATAAGCGAAGACGGTCGCACCTTTCTGCTGGGCATCCGCATCGGACAGCAGATGCGCGAAGTCGTGGCCGTAGTAGATGTTGTCGCCCAGCACCAGCGCGCTCGGCGAGTTGCCGACGAACTCATCGCCGATGATGAAGGCCTGCGCGAGGCCGTCGGGACTGGGCTGCACGGCGTACTGCAGGTTCAGGCCCCACTGGCTGCCGTCGCCCAGCAGCTGCTGGAAGCGCGGCGTGTCCTGCGGCGTGCTGATGACGAGGATGTCGCGCATGCCGCCGAGCATCAGCGTGCTCAACGGGTAATAGATCATGGGCTTGTCGTACACCGGCAGCAATTGCTTGCTGATGGCGAGCGTGGCGGGGTGGAGTCGGGTGCCCGATCCCCCGGCCAGGATGATGCCCTTGCGCTGCGTCGTCTTGGTGGTCATTGTTGGGGTTGCTGTTGAAGTGTCGGATGCGGCTTCGATGCCAGGCTCAGAGGATCTCGCGCAACATGCGCGCGACGCCGTTCTGCCACGGCGGCAGCACCAGCCCGAAGGCGGCCTGCAGCTTCGAGGTGTCGAGGCGCGAGTTGTGCGGCCGGGTGGCCGGCGTGGGAAAGGCGCTGGTCGGCACGGCCTCGACCTGCTGCGGCCCGGCCTTGAGCTCGACGCCGGCCTGCTGCGCGAGTTCGAGCACGTAGCGCGCGTAACCGTACCAGGTGGTCTCGCCGCCCGCGATCGCGTGGTAGAGCCCGGCCTTGGACGGATCCTGCAAGGTGGCGCGAATGGCATGGGCCGTGATGTCGGCCAGCAGCTCGGCACCGGTGGGCGCGCCGAACTGGTCGTCGATGACGGTCAACTTGTCGCGCTCCCTGGCCAGCCGCAGCATGGTCTTGGCGAAGTTGCCGCCGCGCGCCGCATAGACCCAGCTGGTGCGAAAGATCAGGTGCTTGGCGCAGTGCCGCGCCACCAGTTGCTCGCCCTCGAGCTTGGTGCGGCCGTAGACGCTCAGCGGCCCGGTCGCATCGTCTTCCTTCCAGGGCTTGCTGCCGCTGCCGTCGAAGACGTAGTCGGTCGAGTAGTGGACCATCAGCGCGCCGATCTCCTGCGCGGCCTGCGCCACCACGCCGGGCGAGGTGGCGTTGAGCTTGCGCGCGAACTCTGGCTCGCTCTCTGCCTTGTCGACGGCGGTGTGGGCGGCGGCATTGACGATCACGTCGGGGCGCACCTGCCGCACGGTGTCGGCCAGTTGTTCGGGCCGGCTGAAGTCGGCGTGGAAGTCGGTGCTGTCGAAATCGAGCGCGACCAGCTCGCCCAGCGGTGCGAGGCTGCGCTGCAGTTCCCAGCCGACCTGTCCGCCCTTGCCCAGCAGCAGCAGCTTCATGCGGAAGCCTTCGCGTCGTACTGCTTCTCGACCCAGGCGCGGTAGGCGCCGCTTTGCACGTTGCGCACCCAGTCGCCGTTGGCGAGGTACCACTCGACCGTCTTGCGGATGCCGGTGTCGAAGGTCTCGGCCGGCTTCCAGCCGAGCTCGCGCTCGAGCTTGCGCGCGTCGATGGCATAGCGGCGGTCATGGCCGGGGCGGTCGGTGACGTAGCTGATCTGCTCGGCATAGCCCTTGCCGTCGGCGCGCGGACGCAACTCGTCGAGCAGCGCGCACACGGTCTTCACGATCTCGATGTTCGGCTTCTCGTTCCAGCCGCCCACGTTGTAGGTCTCGCCGAGCCGGCCCGCTTCGAGCACGCGACGGATCGCGCTGCAGTGGTCCTTGACGTAGAGCCAGTCGCGCACCTGCATGCCGTCGCCATACACGGGCAGCGGCTTGCCGGCCAGCGCGTTGACGATCATCAGCGGGATCAGCTTCTCGGGGAAATGGAAGGGGCCGTAGTTGTTCGAGCAATTGGTGGTGAGCACCGGCAGGCCGTAGGTGTGGTGCCAGGCGCGCACGAGGTGGTCGCTGGCGGCCTTGCTGGCCGAGTACGGGCTGTTGGGCTCGTACTTGTTCTCCTCGGTGAAGGCCGGGTCGGTCTTCGAGAGCGAGCCGTAGACCTCGTCGGTCGACACGTGCAGGAAGCGGAAGGCCGCCTTCTGGTCGGCCGGCAGCGCGTTCCAGTAACCACGCACCGACTCGAGCAGTCGGAAGGTACCGAGCACGTTGGTCTGCACGAAATCCTCGGGGCCGTGGATCGAGCGGTCCACGTGCGATTCGGCCGCGAAATTGACCACCGCGCGCGGCTTGTGCTCGGCCAGCAGGCGGTCGAGCAGCGCGCTGTCGCCGATGTCGCCCTGTACGAAGACATGGCGCGGATTGCCCTTGAGCGAGGCCAGGGTCTCGAGATTGCCGGCGTAGGTGAGCTTGTCGAGGTTCACGACCGGTTCGTCGCCTTGCGCGATCCAGTCGAGGACGAAATTGGCGCCGATGAAGCCGGCGCCGCCGGTAACCAGGATCATGGAGTCCTCTGTGCTGTGAATTGGAGTGCCGCTTGGTCGAAAGCCGCGCTGGCGCGGCAACTGCGGATTATCCCATCTGCCTGCAAGGCCGAATCCCGGGGTTGGCCGGTGCCCGCAGCCCGCCTACAATCGCCACCCATTGCAGGAGAGCGGGCCGCATGCATCGCGCAGGCAGCCCCACCGAAGGCGCAAACTCCCATAAACGCTCAGGTCGGCTCCACGCTTCGCGCGGGGCCTGTACTGCAACCACTGAAACGCCGTCTGGAGAGCCAGCACATCGCCCATCGCGGCCGTGCTGCGCCGAAGGAGCAAGTCCGCTGCGAGGTGCAGCGGATGAAACTCTCAGGTACCGAGGACAGGGGGAGCGGCAATTGGACGGCCGTCCGGTTGCGCGCTATCTATTCAGTAGCACAACCTTCACGCCGTTCAAGCGCTTCGACCTCGAAAGGTACTTGAAATGCGCGTGATCGTATTGGGCGCCGGCCTGCTCGGCGTGACCTCGGCCTACTACCTCCAGCAACTCGGCCACGACGTGACCGTGATCGACCGGCAGGCCACCCCGGCCGCCGAAACCAGCTTCGCCAACGGCGGCCAGATCTCGGTGAGCCATGCCGAGCCCTGGGCCAATCCCAGCGCGCCGCTCAAGGTGCTGCAGTGGCTGGGCAAGGAAGACGCCCCGCTGCTGTTCCGCATCCGCGCCGACATGCGCCAGTGGCTCTGGGGCCTGCAGTTCCTGCGCGAGTGCACGCCCGCGCGGACGCGCCACAACATCGAGCAGATCGTGCGCCTGGGCACCTACAGCCGCGACACGCTGCAGCAGCTGCGCCGCGACACCGGCATCCGCTACGACGAGCGCACGCAGGGCATCCTGCACTTCTACACGACGCAAAAGGAGTTCGACGGCGCCCTCGCGCCCGCCGAGCAGATGCGCGCGCTGGGCTGCGAGCGCCAGGTGATCTCGGCCGACGAGGCAGTGAAGCTCGAGCCCGCGCTGGCCCACATCCGGCCGCAACTGGCCGGCGCCACCTACACGGCCGAGGACGAATCGGGCGACGCCAACCGCTTCGCGCGCGAACTCGCGCGGCTCGCGGCCGAGGCCGGCGTGAAGTTCCTGATGAGCCACACCATCACCGCGTTGCGCGAGGTGGGCGGCGCGATCGATCACGTCGAGGTCACCGATGCCGAGGGCCGCTTCCAGCGCATCCGCGGCGATGCCTTCGTGATGGCGATGGGTTCGCTGAGCCCGCTGCTGGCGGCACCGCTGGGCATCCGGCTGCCGATCTATCCGGCCAAGGGCTATTCGGTCACGCTGCCGGTCAAGGACGCGAGCAAGGCCTACCAGGTCTCGCTGACCGACGACGAATACAAGCTGGTGTTCTCGCGCTACACCTCGGAATCGGGCGACCGCATGCGCATCGCCGGCACGGCCGAGCTCAACGGCTACGACCGCGACCTCAACCGCGTGCGCTGCGAAGCCATCGTGCGCCGCGTCGAGCAGCTGTTCCCGGGCGCCGGCGACACCGCGCAAGCCCAATTCTGGACCGGCCTGCGCCCGGCCACGCCGAGCAACGTGCCGCTGATCGGCCGCACCAAGCTCGCGAACCTCTACCTCAACACCGGCCACGGCACGCTCGGCTGGACCCATGCCTGCGGCTCGGGCAAGTCGATCGCGCGCATCGTGAGCGGGCTGGTGCCGGAGGTGGATTTCGCGTTCGCGGGGATGCCCAGGGGCGTTGCGGGCGTCGCCCAGCCCGCGCTGGGCTGAGCCTGCGCGCCAGGCCGATTCAGGCCTTGAACGTGACCCAGGGCCTGAGCCGGGCGGCGCAGCGGATCAGGCCCGCCTTTTCCTGTGCGTCGATCACCGGGCCGATCGGCTTGTAGGCCTGCGGCGCCTCTTCGATGCGGCGCTCCTCGCGCAAGGTCACGCATTGCCAGTCGGCACCCTCCTCCGGCGTGCCGCGCATCGCGCGAACCTCCTGCCGCCGCATGCGCCGCCCGGCGCCGTGGCTGCACGACCAGAGCCAGTCCGTATGACCGAGCCCGGTCGCGAGGTAGGAGTGGTCGCCCATCGACCCGGGGATGAGCGCCAGGTCGCCTTCGTGCGCAGGCGTGGCGCCCTTGCGATGCACGTTCAGCCCCTGCTCGCGCAACACGACGTTGTGAGGTACGTCGACGACCAGCCGCGAAGCGCCAGCGCCAAGCAGCGCTTCCAGGTCCTTGCGCACCAGTTCGGCCAGCACCACGCGGTTGGCCCATGCGTAGCGCGCTGCCACGCCCATCGCCTCGAGGTACTCCTGCGCCAGCGGTCCCGACAACCCATGCAAGCCGCTCTTCGGGTGGCGCAGGCCCTGTGGCCACTCGGCCCTGGCGCGGTCCATCCAGCGCGCACCGACATGGAATCCGATGTCGCGCGAGCCGCTGTGGATCATCACCACGACCTCGCCGGCCCGCAGTCCGGCACGATAGGCCGCATGCCGATCCATCACGCTGTCGACCACCTGCAGTTCGATGAAATGGTTGCCCCCGCCCGGCGTGCCCAGGCAAGGATCGCGGAACACCTCGTGGCGCACGCCCGTGTAGGCCTCGGGCGCATGCCGCGAACGGCCTCCAAAGCTCGAAAGACCGACGCAGGCCTCGATCTCCGAGCGCATCCGATCCCGGTCGCAGGAGGCCCACAGCCCGTCGTCCTCGACTGCATCGAGGAACGCCTCGGGCCCCACGTCGAAGAGGGCACGGAACGCTTTCGTGTGGACCGGCACGTCACGACCGCTGCCGAGCAGGCTGCGGGTGAGGCGCTCGATCAGCCGTGTCTTGTGAGGTGCGACCTGATCCAGCGTCAGGCCCGTGGTCAACAAGCGCATGCCGCAGTTGATGTCGGTGCCGACCGCGGCCGGAATGACGAAATCCGCGTCGGTCGCGACGACGCTGCCCACAGGTGCCACCGACCCGGGATGGAAATCCGGGGTCGCGCAGGCCTTGCAAACGCCTTTCTCGCCATCGGGCGAACGCACGCTGGCAAAGGCCAGCAGTTGGGTCACCGCCTTTTCTTCCAGCGGAAGGCTGGGCGGCAGCAGCACCGTGGCCTGCGCGGCCTCGTTGTGCAGACGGTAGATGCCGTCGCGATAGTCGACGGCGATGCCCGCGCGCGATAGGGCGCGCTTCAGTCTCGAAAAATGGTGGTCGCTCATGGCTGCTGTTCCATTCGGGGAAACCGTGTCGGTTTCCTGCCTCGGCCCGCATTGCGGGGCCAGGCGAAAGAGATCGGCCATGCATCGCCGATGCATGGCTGGCTCTTTCTTGCAGCAGCAGAGATTCAAGAAAGCGGGCGGATTCTAGCGACGCACCCCTCGCCGGAAAACCCGTCCGTCGTTTTTTCGCCCGTCAGTCGTCCGCCGTGAACACCGTCAGCACCCCCGTGTAGCCATACACGTGGTGCCGCGCGATCTCGCCCGCGGCGAAGAAGCCGACCAGCGGCACGTCGCCCAGCGCATGGCGCACGATCTGCAGCTCGGCGCCGGGCGCGCCGAAGTGCGGGCCGCCGCGGCCCGAGCAGCTCACGTAGACGGCGCCGGCGATGCGGCGCGCGGGATGCGGCGCCGCCTCGGCCTCGCCGGCGGCGACGGCGCGCGCGGTGGCCAGGGTCTGTTCCTCGGGTTCGAGTTCCTCGCGGATCTCGGCGCAGATGCGCATCAGGTCGGCGCGCGCGGCCTGGGCGTTGCGGCGGCAGAAGCTCAGGCGCATGCCGGCCTCGGCCACGTCGGCGATCGCGATGCCGCGGCGCGTGGGGTCGAGGCCGATGATGTGGCGCACCAGCACGTCGGCGCCGAGGTCGCCGGTGCGGCGGATGCCGTCGCTGCCGGCATCGACCAGGCCCACCAAAGTGGCGCGCACGGCCTCGATGGCTTCCTGCGGCCGCTCGAGCGAGACCTGCAGGTCGGCCAGCAGCACGTCGAGCGCGGGCTCGCCATCGAGCTGCAGCACCAGGTTGCCATCGGCCTCGGTGATCTCGCGCTCGCGCGCGCTGCCCGAGCGCAGCGGCTGGCAGCCCTGCGTGACGCGCGACACCAGCCGCACGCCCTCGCCGAACACCACGCCCGACAGGCCGCCCGAGAACACGCCGCCGGCCGCGCCCTGGCCGCGGATGTTGCCGTTGCCGCCGACCGCGAACTGCAGCGCGCCGCCGCGGCCCGACGAGAGGCCGCCGAACAGGTAGCCGGTGTCGGTGCGCCCGGCCATCTCGCCGATGAGCTCAGTCAGGTCGGGGGTGGCGGGGTCGGCATGCACCAGCGCCGTGTGGGCCTCGAAACCGCTCATCTCGGAGCTCGCCAGCGGCGCCACGCCCGAGAACACGCGGTACTGGTCGCTCGGCAGCGCGCAGAGCATCAGGCTCAGGCCGGGCTCGTCGAAGTACTCGGCATTGTTGGCCGACACGCCGACGCCCACGGTGCCGGCCCAGTCGGTCACCTCGGGCAGCTCGGCGCTCAGGTGGTCGAGGATCTCCTGCGCATCGACCGCATAGTGATCGGTGATGTAGAGCAGCCCGAGGGTGGGTGCCGAGGCGTAGTCGGGCAACGCCATCTGCGCGCGCAGCTGGGCCAGCACGAGGCCGGCCGCCATGCGCCATTGCGGATGGGTGGCGTGACCGGAGGGAAACAACTTCATCGTGCCAACCTGCTTCGTTCGATGTTCAGGACAAGGCGGCTCAGCGTCGGCCGCCCGTTCGCTTGCGGGCCGCGGGCGCCGCGGCCGGCTTCTTCGCCGCCGGTCGCTTGGCGGCCGTCGAGGCCTTGCGGGGGGTGGACTTGCGCGAGGCGCTCGCGGTTCCCATGGCCTTGCCGACGGCGTCGGCCAGCGGCTGGGTCACGGCGGGCATCTTGAGCTGGGCCGCGTCCTGCAGCGCGGTGCTCGCGATCTGCTGGAACTGCTCGGTCAGCGAGCCCCACCACTTGAGCGGGTCGACCGCGCCGCCGGCGGCATCGCCCGTAGCGGACTTCGAGGCGGCCTTGGCGGCCGGTTTGGCCTTGCGGCGCGGCGGCGGAGCCTCTTCCTCTTCTTCCTCCTCCTCCTCGTCGAGTTCCTCTTCGTCCTCGAACTCGACCTCGGGTTCGGGCGCCGCGGCCGGCGCGGCTGCCGGCGCCGGGCTGACCGCAGCAGCCGCCGCATTCGCCTGCCGCGTGAACACGCCCGCGAGGTCCTCCATGCGCACGTTCATGCCGCGCAGGGTGGACAGCGTCATCTTCTGCACCTCGAGCGCCTGGATCGTGGCCTTGAGCGCATGGCCGTTCTGCTCGAGCCAGTACTGCACCGTCTTGAGTTCCTGGATGCGCTTGTCGACCTCCTCCACGCTCATGGTGGGCGCCACCCAGCTCGCCAGGCTCGGGATGCCGGGCACGGAACCGGCGCCGCTCGCGCCGGCCGCGAGGTTCTTGAGGAAGTCGAAGCCGGGTACGAACTGGCTGAAATCGAAGGGTTGGCTGGCTTTGTTCATGCGGCAGGTCTCCGGTCTGGCGGGTGTTGTGCTGCCAGCTTACTCCAAGGCAGGGCCCGCCCCGCCCCGGATCAGAGCTCGTCGCGCGTCTTGGCGAAGACCTTCCAGAAGCTCGCGTCCTGCGAGCTCGCGAAGTTGATGCGCATCAGCGTGGTGGGCGGCCGGCGCGCATGGAACAGCGAGCCCGGCGCCAGCAGGTAGCCCTGGTCGAGCATGCGCTGGGTCAGCATGTCGGTGTCGACGCCGGTGTCGACCCAGCCGAACAGCCCCGCGGGCTCGGACGCGAAGGTGCAGCCGTGCGCCAGCACCAGCTTGGCGGCGCGCGCCCGGGCGCCCTCGAGGCGGATGCGCACGCGCTCGGCGTGGCGGCGCAGCTGCCCCTGGTCGATGCACCACGAGAGCGCCCGCTCGAACAGCGCGGGCGAGGTCAGGGTGGCCAGCAGCTTGGTCTCGAGCAGCCGCTCCTTGAGCGCGGGCGAGGCGGCCAGGAAGCCGATGCGCCAGTTGGGCGCGAGGATCTTCGCGAAGCCGCTGACGTAGATGGTGCGCTGCAGCCCGTCGAGCGCGCTGAGCCGCGTGGCGTGCTCGGGCGCGAGGTGGCTGTAGGTGTCGTCCTCGACGATGTGGAAGTCGTGCTCGTTGGCCAGCTTGAGCACGCGGTGCGCGCTGTTGGGCGACAGGCTGTAGCCGGTCGGGTTGTGCAGCACGCTCACGCTGACGAACAGCTTGGGGCTGTGCAGCGCGCAGTACTGCGCCATCACGTCGAGGTCGGGCCCGTCGGCGCGGCGCGGCACCGGCAGGATGCGCATGCCCAGCGCCTCGAGCCGCGCGAACTCGAGCGCCCAGCCGGGCTCCTCGACCATCACCGGATCGCCGGCGCGCAGCATGGTGCGGCTCACGATGTCCAGCGCATGGGTGGCGCCGATGGTGGTCACGATCTGGTCGGGCGCGGCCGGCACGTTGATGCCCACCAGCTTCTGCGACAGGCTGCGCCGCAGCGCCGCGTCGCCCGCGGGCTCGCCGTACTGCAGCGACAGCTCCTGCAGCATCGCGGTGCTGGTCATGCGCCGCACCGCCGTCGGCATGAACGAGGAATCGAGCCAGTCGGGCGGAAACACGCCCATGCCGGGCTGCGGCTTGTCGCTCGGGCGGTGGAACATGCTGCGGATCAGCGAGCTGGCGTCGGCCGGCGTGCGCGAGGCCATCATCTGCGTGACCATCGACATCGCGCTGACCTGCAGCGGGTCGCCGGGCGGCTGCGCCGGGTCGCGCGCAGGATCGCGGCCCGAATCGCGCACGAAGAAGCCGCGCTGGCGCCGCGCCTCCACCAGCCCGAGCGCCAGCAGCTGGTCGTAGGCCGCCACCACGGTGTAGGGGCTCACGCCCTGCTGGCGCGCGCATTCGCGCACCGACGGCAGGCGCGCGCCCGGCAGCAGCAGCCGGTTGCGGATGCGTTCGGCCAGACGATCGGCCAACTGGGCGGTCAGCGACTGGGACGAGGTTCGTGTCAGCATCGACGTTCGATCTGTGTTGTACGCAAGGCCGATACAGATTGACTGTGTGTACGGCCATCTGTACTGGAACTGTAATGGTCCAAAGTTTAGAGTGTGTGTCATGAACTGGCAAGAATTCACCGCGCTGCTGGTGCTGGCCACGGCGATGAGCTTCTCGCCGGGCCCCAACACCACGCTGTCGACCACCCTCGCGGCCAACGGCGGCCTGCCGCGCGCGATGCGCTTCGTGGTCGCGGTGCCCGTGGGCTGGACCCTGCTGCTCGCGCTGTGCGCGGCCGGCCTGGGCGCGCTGGTGATGGCGGCGCCCGCGCTGCGCTGGGCGATCAAGGCGCTGGGCATCGCCTACCTGCTGTACCTCGCGTTCAAGCTCGCCACCAGCACCACGCTGGGCCGCGCCGACGATGCCAACCTGTCGGTCGGCTTCGTGCAGGGCGTGGCGCTGCAGTTCCTCAACATCAAGGCCTGGCTGCTCGCGCTCACGCTGGTGGCCGGCTGGATCGCGGGCCAGGCCGAACCGCTGCACCGCTTCGCGATCGTCGCGCCCGTGATGCTGGTCTACGCCTTCGCGAGCAACTTCACCTATGCGCTGGCCGGCGCGCTGCTGCGCGAATGGCTGTCGAAGGGCCAGCGCCTCGCCTGGTTCAACCGCGCGATGGCCGCCGTGCTGGTGCTCACCGCCTGGTGGATGCTGCGCGTCTAGGGTCGCCATGAAGATCAAGGACGAAACCCTCGGCATGTGGCTCGGCGTGATCGGCGTCGCGCTGTTCGCGGTCACGCTGCCGATGACGCGGCTGGCCACCGGCACGCAGGCGCAGCCGCAGCTCTCGCCGTGGTTCGTCACGCTCGGCCGCGCCGCGCTCGCGGGCCTGCTGTCGGCCGTGTTCCTGCTGGTCACGCGCTCGCCGCGGCCCGCGCCCCACCAGTGGAAGCCGCTGGGCATCGCGGTGCTCGGCAACTGCGTCGGCTTTCCGCTGCTGCTGGCCTATGCACTGCGCGTGGTCACGGCCAGCCATGCGGCGGTGGTGACGGCGCTGCTGCCGCTGGTCACGGCCGCGGTCGCGGCCTGGGTGCTGCACCAGCGCGCGCGGCTCGGCTTCTGGCTCTGCGCCATCGCGGGCAGCCTGCTGGTGGTGGTGTTCTCGCTGGTGCGCGCGAGCCAGAACGGCCACGGCTTCGGTTTCGAATGGGCCGACCTGCTGCTGGTCGGCGCCGTGATCGCCGCCTCCTTCGGCTACATCTACGGCGCGCAGGTCACGCCCGCGCTCGGCGCCGAGCGCGTGATCTGCTGGGTCTGCGTGATGGCGCTGCCGGTCACCCTGCCGGCCACGCTCGCGCTGTGGCCCACGCAGCCGATCGCCACCGCCTCCTGGCTGGGCTTCGTCTACGTCGGCATGTTCTCGATGTGGATCGGCTTCTTCGCCTGGTACCGCGGCCTGGCCCTCGGCGGCGCGCTGCGCGTGAGCCAGACGCAGCTGCTGCAGCCCTTCCTCTCGATCCTGGTGTCGATCCCGCTGCTGGGCGAGCCGCTCGACGTGGTCACGCTGGGCTTCGCGGCCGCGGTGGTGGCCACGGTGGTGGTCGGCAAGCGGCTGTCGCAGCCGTCGGCGCCCGCCGCCCCGGTCCTGCGCGCGCCGGTCGGCGCCGTGGACTGATCGCGCCCGCCGTCTTACCCTCGCATCCGCACCCCGTTCGTTCGCATCGCCCCTCACCGTCAGAAAGAAGACTCCCATGAACTGGAAACTCGCCGCCCGCGCCGCCAAGATGAACCCGTCGGTGCTGCGTGAAATCCTCAAGGTCACCGAACGCCCCGGCATCATCAGCCTGGCCGGCGGCCTGCCCTCGCCCAAGACCTTCCCGATCCAGGCCTTCGCCGATGCCTGCGCCGAGGTGCTGCACAACGACGGACAGGCCGCGCTGCAGTACGCCGCCAGCGAGGGCTTCGCGCCGCTGCGCCAGGCCGTGGCCGACATGCTGCCCTGGAACGTCGATCCCTCGCAGGTGCTGATCACTACCGGCTCGCAGCAGGGCCTCGACCTGGTCGCCAAGGTGCTGATCGATCCGGGCAGCAAGGTGCTGGTCGAGACGCCGACCTACCTCGGCGCGCTGCAGGCCTTCGGCCCGATGGAACCCAACCCCGTGGGCGTGGCCAGCGACGACGACGGCGTGATCGTCGAGGACCTGGTCGCCAAGGCCAAGGACGCGCGCTTCGTCTACCTGCTGCCGAACTTCCAGAACCCCACCGGCCGCACCATGACCGAGGAGCGCCGCGCCGCCGTGTCGGCCGCCGCCGCCGCGGCCGGCCTGCCGATCGTCGAGGACAACCCCTACGGCGAACTCTGGTTCGACGAAGCCCCGCCGCCGCCGCTGGCCGCGCGCAACCCCGAGGGCGTGATCTACCTGGGCTCGTTCTCGAAGGTGCTGGCGCCGGGCCTGCGCCTGGGCTTCCTGGTGGCGCCCAAGTCCATCTACCCGAAGCTGCTGCAGGCCAAGCAGGCGGTCGACCTGCACACGCCGATCTTCACGCAGCGCATGGTGTCGGCCGTGATGAAGGACAACTTCCTCGAGCGCCACGTGCCCACCATCCGCGCGCTCTACAAGCGCCAGCGCGATGCGATGAGCGCGGCGCTCACGCGCGAGATGGCCGGCCTGGACGTGAAGTTCAACGCGCCCAAGGGCGGCATGTTCCTGTGGGCGCGCCTGCCCGAGGGCATCGACACCGTGACCCTGCTGCCCAAGGCGGTCGAGCGCAACGTGGCCTTCGTGCCGGGCGCGCCCTTCTATGCCGGCGAAGGCGATGCGCGCACGCTGCGGCTGTCGTTCGTGACCGCGAGCGTCGAGGAGATCGACACCGCGATCGCCGCGCTGGCGCAGACCGTGCGCGAGGAGCTCGCACTGGCCGGCGACAAGCAGCTCGCGGCCGCGCAGATCTGAGCGCGCGCAGCCACCGGAGCCTCCCTTGATCGGCCTCGCGACCCTCTCGCTGTTCCTGCTCGCGGTGCTGGCGCTGTTCCTGTCGCCGGGCCCGAACATGGCGTTCGTGCTCTCGCACGGCGTGGCCCATGGCCCGCGCGGCGGCTTCGCGGCGGCGCTCGGGATCTCGGCCGCCGACCTGGTGCACACGCTGTTCGCCGCCACCGGCGTGACCGCGCTGGTGGCCGCCTGGCCGCCGTCCTTCGACCTGCTGCGCTACGCGGGCGCGCTGTACCTGCTGTGGCTCGCCGTGCAGTCGCTGCGCAGCGGCGGCGGCCTGCGGCTCGGCGCGCAGGCGCGGCCGGCCGGCTTCGGCCGCATCGTGCGCATGGCCCTTCTGAACAACCTGGTCAATCCGAAGGCGCTGCTGTTCTTCATGGTATTCCTGCCGCAGTTCGTCGACCCCGCGCGCGGCAGCGTGCCGCTGCAGCTGGTGCAGCTCGGCATCGTGCTGTCGCTGGCGGCGCTGGGCTTCAACACCCTGCTGGGCGCCTGCAGCGGACAGGTCGGCCGCTGGCTGCAGCGCCGCCCCGGCGCCGAGAAATTCCAGCGCGGCCTGCTCGCCACCGTGATGCTGGCGCTCGCGGTGCGCCTGTTGTTCCTCGACCGGCCCGTGCCGCGCTGAAGAGGTCCCCATGAATGTCCTGAAGATCGCGGCCTTCTCGAATGGCGAGCAAGGCGGCAATCCCGCCGGCGTCGTCATCGCCGAGGCCCTGCCGCCCGAGGCGCAGATGCAGCGCATCGCCGCCGACGTGGGCTTCTCCGAAACCGCCTTCGCCGCGCGCACCGGCGACGGCTGGCGCGTGCGCTACTTCGCGCCGCAGTCCGAAGTGCCGTTCTGCGGCCACGCGACGATCGCGCTCGGCGCGGCGCTCGCGCTGCAGCAGGGCGACGGCGTGTTTCCGCTCACGCTGAACCAGGCGCGGATCACGGTCGAGGGCCGCCGCAACGGCGCCACCGTCGAGGCCGCGCTGCAATCGCCGCCCACGCGCAGCGCCGCCGCCGTGCCGGCCCTGCTGTCGGCCGCGCTGGCGCTGTTCGGCCTCGACGCGGCCGCGCTCGATGCGCGCATCCCGCCGGCCGTCGCCCATGCCGGCGCCGATCACCTGGTGCTGGCGCTCGAGAGCCGCGCGGCACTGGCGGCGATGCACTACGAACTCGAGGTCGGCCGCGCGCTGATGGCCCGCTTCGATCTCACGACCATCGTGCTGCTGCATGCCGAGAGCGCGCAGCGCTTCCACACACGCAATCCCTTCGCCTCGGGCGGCGTCTACGAAGACCCCGCGACCGGCGCCGCCACCGCCGCGCTGGCGGGCTACCTGCGCGATATCGGCTGGCCGCACGGCGGCGCGATCGACGTGGTGCAGGGCGAGGACATGGGCATGCTGTCGCGCCTGCATGCCGACATCCCGGCCGCGCCCGGCAGCTCGATCCGCGTCTCGGGCACCGCGCGCATCATGCGGGACTGACCCGAACACGAACACCCCAACTTCAAGGAAAGACGACGACATGCTCAACATCTGGGGCCGCATCAGCTCGATCAACGTGCGCAAGGTGGTGTGGTGCGCGCAGGAACTCGGGCTGGACTTCCAGCGCACCGAGGCCGGCGGCCGCTTCGGCGTGGTGCAGACCGAGGAGTACCTGGCGCTGAACCCCAACGCCATGGTGCCCACCATCGACGACGGCGAGGGCGCGGAGCGCGTGGTGCTCTGGGAATCGAACGTGATCGTGCGCTACCTCTGCGCCAAGTACTCGCACGGCGCCTTCTACCCGGCCGACCTGCCCGCGCGCTTCGACGCCGAGCGCTGGATGGACTGGCAGCAGACCACGCTCAACCGCGCGAGCCGCGATGCCTTCGTGCAATGGGTGCGCACGCCGCCGGCCGAACGCCAGCCGGCGCTGATCGAGGCCTCGGTGCGCGAGAGCGAGGCGCTGTTCGGCCTGCTCGACGCCCACCTCGCGCGCCATCCCTATATCGCCGGCGAGCGCTTCACCATGGCCGACATCCCGATCGGCTGCGAGGCGCACCGCTGGTTCAACCTGCCGGCCGCCGAATACCGCCGTCCCGGCTGGCCGAATGTCGAGCGCTGGTTCAACGACCTGCTCATCCGTCCGGGCGCGCGCGGCGTGCTCGATCTCCCTCTCGAGTAAGAAATGAAAACCCGCCCGTTCAAGCAAGTCGACGTCTTCACCGCCCATCCCTACTTCGGCAACCCGCTGGCCGTGGTGATCGAGAGCAGCGAGCTCGACGATGCGGCCATGCTGCGCTTCGCGCAGTGGACCAACCTGTCCGAAACCACCTTCCTGCTGCCGCCCACCGATCCCGCGGCCGACTACCGGGTGCGTATCTTCACGCCCAGCGGCGAGCTGCCGTTCGCGGGCCATCCCACCATCGGCAGCTGCCATGCCTGGCTGCAGGCCGGCGGCAAGCCCAAGGCCCCCGGCCAGGTGGTGCAGCAGTGCGGCGCCGGCCTGGTGCCGCTGCGGCGCGAGGGCACGCGGCTGGCTTTCGCGGCGCCGCCGCTCAAGCGCAGCGCGCCGAGTCCCGCGCTGCTGGCCAAGGTGGCCGGCGCGCTGGGCCTGAAGGCGCAGCAGGTGATCGCCGCGCAGGTGCTCGACAACGGCCCGGTCTGGTTCGGCCTGCTGCTCGAGGATGCCGACGCGGTGCTCGCGCTCTCGCCCGACCATCGCGCGCTGAAGGAGCTGGGCGTGAAGGCCGGCGTGGCCGGCGTGCCCACGGTGCACGACACCTCGCTCTTGATCGGCCGCTCGAACCGCGAGGCGCGCGCCTTCGGCAACCGCCCCGCCGTGCCGCTGGACGACGGCGCGAAGATCGACCTCGAGGTGCGCGCCTTCGCCGAGCCCATCGGCGTGCAGGAAGACCCGGTCACCGGCAGCCTCAACGCGGGCCTGGCCGAATGGCTGATCGCCGACGGCCACATGCCCGCGCGCTACCTGGCGGCGCAGGGCCAGTGCCTGGGCCGCGCGGGCCGCGTCCACATCGAGCGCGACGCCGAGGGCCGGATCTGGGTCGGCGGCGATGCCGTGACCTGCGTCGACGGCAGCGTCGCGCTCTGAACGGAGACACCGCGATGCATGCCGAAGTCGACCACCTGGTGATCGCCGCCGCCTCGCTGGCCGAGGGCGTGGCGTGGTGCGAGGCCACGCTGGGCGTGGTGCCCGCGCCCGGCGGCGCGCATCCGCTGATGGGCACGCACAACCGGCTGCTGAACGTCGCGAGCGAAGCCTTTCCGCGCGCCTACGCCGAGATCATCGCGATCGAACCGGGCCAGGCGCCGTCGCGCCCGAACACGCGCCGCTGGTTCGATCTCGACGATGCCGAGCTGCAGGCCGGGCTCGCGCAGCACGGCCCTCGGCTGATCCACTTCGTGGCGCGCGTGCCCGATGCGCGCGCCGCCATCCAGGCCCTGGCGCGCGAGGAGCATGCGCAGATCGATCGCGGCCACCTGCTCGAAGCCTCGCGCGACACCGCGGCCGGCCGGCTCGAATGGCAGATCGCGGTGCGCGACGACGGCCAGCGGCTGTTCTACGGCGCGCTGCCCACGCTGATCGAGTGGGGCCCGGTGCATCCGGTCGACGCCATGCCGGCCTCGGGCCTCGCATTGCGCTCGCTGCATGCCACCCATCCGCGCGCGCCGGCGCTGTCGGCCGCGCTCTCGGCCATCGGCCTGCGCGCGCTGAAGGTCGAGGCCGGCGCACCGAACCTCGTGGCCGTGTTCGACACGCCGCGCGGCCCCGTCACCCTGGAATCCCGAGGACTCTGACATGCTGACCCTGACCGAAATCGCCTGGTTCGCGCTCGCCTCGCTGCTGCTCGCGCTCACGCCCGGGCCGAACATGATCTATTGCGTCTCGCGCACCCTGATCCAGGGCCGCCGCGCCGGGCTGATCTCGTTGGGCGGCGTGCTGATGGCCTTCCTGGTGCACCTGTGCGCCGCCGCGCTCGGGCTCACGGCGCTGCTGCTCGCGGTGCCGCTGGCCTTCGACGCGATCCGCTTCGCGGGCGCGGCCTACCTGCTGTGGCTCGCGTGGCAGGCGGTGCGCCCCGGCGGCGCCGCGCCTTTCGAGGCCCGCGCGCTGCCGGCCGACCCGCCGGGCAAGCTGTTCCGCATGGGCTTCCTCACCAACCTGCTGAACCCGAAGGTGGCGATGTTCTACCTCTCGTTCTTTCCGCAGTTCATCCATCCCGAGCGCGGCTCGGTGCTGCTGCAGAGCCTGCAGCTCGGCGCCGCGCAGATGGCCAGCAGCGCCGTGGTCAACACCACGATGATCGTCGGCGCCGCGAGCATCACGGCCGTGATGTCGAAGAGCGAAGGCTGGCTGCGCGCGCAGCGCTACGTGATGGGCAGCGTGCTGGCCGCGCTGGCGGTGCGTGTCGCATTGACCGAAAGAAAGTGATCCCCATGCGATTCACCCGCGAAGAAATGGAAGCCGCGCTCGCCACCGTGCACGCGGCCATGCCGCCCACGCCGCAGTACGCCTGGCCGCTGCTCGAGCGGCGCCTGGGCGCGAAGCTGTGGGCCAAGCACGAGAACCACACGCCGGTCGGCGCCTTCAAGATCCGCGGCGGCCTGACCTACTTCGAGACGCTGGCGCGCGAGCAGCCCGGGGCGCGCCACGTGATCAGCGCCACGCGCGGCAACCACGGCCAGTCGCTGGGCTTCGCGGCGCGCCGCCACGGCCTGGCCGCGACCATCGTGGTGCCGCACGGCAACTCGGTCGAGAAGAACGCCGCGATGCGCGCGCTGGGCGTCGAACTGGTCGAGCACGGCGAGGACTTCCAGGCCGCGTCCGAGCATGCGGCCGTGCTGGCCGAGCGCGACGGATTGCACCGCGTGCCCTCGTTCCACCGCGAGCTGGTGCGCGGCGTGTCGACCGCCTACGTCGAGTTCTTCGAGGCGCTGAAGCACGCGCCGCCCGACGTGCTGTTCGTGCCCATCGGCCTGGGCTCGGGCTTCGCGGGCGCGGCCGCGGCGCGCGCGCACTGCGGCGTCGCCACGAAGATCGTCGGCGTGGTGTCGGCCCATGCCACCGCCTACCTCGATTCGTTCCGCGCGCGCCATACGGTCGAATCGCCGGTCAGCACGCGCCTGGCCGACGGCATGGCCTGCCGCGTGCCGGTGCCCGAGTCGCTCGAGGTGCTGCTGCGCGAGGCCGACGACGTGATCGCGGTCAGCGACGAGGAGGTCGGCGAGGCGATGCGCATCCTCTTCAGCGACACCCACAACGTGGCCGAGGGCGCGGGCGCCGCCGCGCTCGCCGGCGCGCTTCAGCAGCGGGAGCGCTGGCGCGGCAAGACGGTGGGCATCAGCCTGACGGGCGGCAACGTCGACTCGGGCATGTTCGCCGAGGTGCTGGCGAAGGCCTGAGCGGCCGCCGCTCTTCTCTCACTCTTTTTTCAGGGCAGCGGGCCGGTGTTCGCGGTGCTCAAGGGCAGGCGCGACACCTCGGCCAGCAGCAGCGCGAGCTGCGCCGCCGCGGCATCGACGACCGCCTGCCCCGCCGGCGCCGTGGCCGCCGCCGCATTGCCCGCCGCGCCCTGCGCGTTGTAGTCCTCGATCGCCCAGCCGAGCTTCGCGCTCCTGCCGTTGCCGAGGATCGCGTAGTCGGCCGCGCGCTGCTCGGAGCTGGAGCGGAAATCCTGTGCCGCGTCCATGCGCACCAGCTGCGGCGCGAGCGCCAGCATCATCGAGGTCTCGATCTCGCCCGCATGCACGCCGAAGCGGTGCTCGTGCGCGCTGAACCGGGCACCCGCCTCGCCCAGCGGCAGGTTGAACCAGCTCGCGGAATAGACGATCAGCCCGTGCGCGGCGCGCAGTTCGCGCGCCACGATGTCCATCGCGCCCACGTGGCCGCCATGGGCGTTGAACAGCACCAGCTTCTTCACCCCGGCGCGCGCCACCCCGGCGCCGATCTCGCTCCACATGCGGATCAGCGTCTCGGCCGACAGCGTCAGCGTGCCCGCGAAGCGCGCGTGCTCGGGACTCAGGCCGATCTGCTGGGTCGGCAGGAACAGCACCGGCAGCTCGGCCGGCAGCAGCGGCAGCGCCGCCGCGACGATGCCGTCGGCCAGCACCGTGTCGACCCCAAGCGGCAGGTGCGGCCCATGCTGCTCGGTGGCGCCCAGCGGGAGCACAGCCACCGTGGCTGCCACATCGAGCGCGGCGAAGTCGCGCGTGGACAGCTGTGACCAGAAGCGGGGCAGGGATACCGTGGGAGCGTTCATCCGGCGATCTTAGAGCGGTGATTCAATCCACGCGACTTTGCCAACCAACCCAAGGACACCTTCATGGATCTCGAACTCCAGGACCGCCACGTACTCATCACCGGCGGCAGCAAGGGCATCGGCCTGGCCTGCGCGCTCGGTTTCCTGCGCGAGGGCGCGCGCGTGAGCCTGGTGTCGCGCGATCCGGCCAACCTGGAGCAGGGCCGCCAGGAACTGCTCGCGGCCCACGCGCAGGCCGAGGGCCGCGTCTCGCTGCATGCCGCCGACCTCAAGGACCCGGCGGCCGCCCTGGCCGTCCTCGACGCCGCCGAGCAGGCCTTCGGCCCCGTCGACGTGCTCGTCAACTCGGCCGGCGCCGCGCGCCGCACCCCGCCCGACGACCTCACGCCCGCTGCCTGGCACGACGCGATGGACGCGAAGTACTTCAGCTACATCCACATGATCGACCCGGTGGTCAAGCGCATGGGGCAGCGCGGCAGGGGGGCCATCGTCAATGTCATCGGGCAGGGCGGCAAGGTCGCGAGCCCTGTGCACATGGCCGGTGGTGCCGCCAATGCGGCGCTGATGCTGGTCAGTGCGGGGATGGCTGCGGCTTATGCCGCCAAGGGGGTGCGCGTGAATGCGGTGAATCCTGGACTCACGCTGACTGCTCGGCTTGCCGAAGGGATGAAGGCTGACGCGAAGCTGCAGGGCATCGATACCGACGAGGCGCTGCAGCGGGCTACTGCTCGGCTGCCGCTGGGGCGCATTGCCACGCCGGAGGAGGTGGCGAATACGGTGCTGTTTCTGGCTTCGGGGAAGGCTAGTTATGTGACGGGGGCGATCGTGGCGATGGATGGGGCGGTTACGCCGATGATTTGAGTGGCGTTTTGGCGGGCTGGTGTCTTTTTTTGTTGAGGCTGTTGGCCGGGTCTCGCCCCGGCGGGCGAGTCACTTTCTTTTGCTTCGCCAAAAGAAAGTAACCAAAGAAAAGGCGACCCCGCTGTCTGTGTCCCTCCGCTTCGCTACGGGCAACCTGCGGTGCTCGGAGAAAGCGGGGGTCCGCAGAACTCGCTGCACTTCGTTCCGCT
>Ga0209902_100368_pt1 | contig 55010 bp, 46 predicted proteins | sample FECB27metaG_FD_188304 | JGI IMG/M metagenome (GOLD analysis project Ga0209902, IMG submission 188304) | Cyanobacterial communities from the Joint Genome Institute, California, USA - FECB-27 (SPAdes) (version 2) | ecosystem: Environmental > Aquatic > Thermal springs > Hot (42-90C) > Microbial mats...
CTCCCACCAGCCTTTCGGCTGGTCCCCCCTCCCCCGTAAACGGGAGAGGGTGCGCCGACTGCAGGCCTCAGTGGCCCGAAATCTCCGCCAAGATCCCCTTGGTCAAACTCCCGGTCGCCGGGTAGAGCGGGATCAGACACGCCTGCAGCGCATGGTAGATGTCGCCCTTGCCGCCGAACAGCGTGTAGCTCGGCTGCAGGTCCTCGGTCAGCTGCTCGTGCCAGCCGCCGTTCTGCTCGTCGATGAACGAACTCGCGATCACGTCCCAGATGTGGCGGTACCACTCCTCGTGGAAGGCGCTCGGCCGGTGCTCGCAGAGGAACGCCGCGGCGCCGATGCCTTCGGAGGCCGGCCACCAGAGCTTGTCGCGCATGTCCGGCTTGTCGTTCCAGTCGAGGTTGTAGAAGAACCCGCCCTTCTGCTTGTCCCAGCCGAGTGCGATCGACTGGGCAAACAAAGCTTCGGCCGCATCCGGCATCCAGGCGTGCTGTTTGCCGCCCAGCGCCCAGAGCTGCAGCACCAGGCGCGACCATTCCAGCCAGTGGCCGGGCGTGGTGCCAGGCGGCCGGAACATCTGGTCGCCGAGATAGCCTTTGTCGACCTGCCAGTTGCCATCGAAGTGCTCGGCCACGCGAAAACCGTTCTCGCCGGCCTTGCGCCGGATGATCAGGTCGGCGATGCGCTCGGCCTTGTCGAGATAGCGGCGCTCGCCCGTCGCCTCGAACGCTGCCATCAGTGCCTCGGTCAGGTGCATGTTGGAGTTCTGCCCGTGATAGGGCGCGATCACCGACCAGTCGGCGTTGAACTCTTCGGCAATGGCGCCGTGCTGCTCTTCCCAGAATTTGGTCTCGAGGATCTCGGTCACATCGGCCAGCATCTTGTCGGCCAGGGGATGGCCGACGAGCTTGGCGCTCGACGAGGCCAGCAGCACGAAGGCATGGCCATAGCCTTGCTTCCGCCCATCGCGCGGCCCGTTATCGTCCACCGTCCAGAAATAGCCGCCGGCCTTGGTATCGCGATGCCGCTCCCACAGGAACTGCATGCCATGGTCGACGATCAGGTCCGAGCCCGGCCGTCCCAGGAGGCTGCCGATGGCGAAGCAGTGCACCATGCGCGCCGTCGAGTGGATGCCGCGCACCGGATTGGCGGCGTTCAGCGGCTTGCCGGTTGGATCGAGGTCGAAGAACCCGCCCTTCGGGTTGAAGGCCCGATTCTGGAAGAACCCGAACAACGCGTCGGCCTGCTCCAAGAGCCAGCGCCGATGATAGCTACGGTTGCGCCAGGGTTGGGTGGTCGTCGCCGGCATATCTAGCTCCCTCGGTTTTTGTGAGCCAGTTCTACCCAGCGGGCAGCGCAGCGTCGAGGGCTACCATACGAGCATCAGGCCTCGAGACGCACCCGGATCGCCGCCTTGGTCGCGTCGTCGGCGAAAGCCCGCCCGATTGCCGCGAGGTTGGCCGCCCGGAACCGAGCTGCGTCCCAGCCGAACACGTCCTGCAGTCGGCCATACTCCTCGGTCAGCGTCAGATCGGTCGGCCCGCGGGCATCGGTATTGACCCCCACCGACACGCCGCGCCGCATCAGCTTGTCCACCGGGTGATCCTCGTAGCGATCGAACACATCGATCTGGATGTTGCACGACGGGCAGACCTCGAGATGCACGTCGCGCTCCAGCAGCAGCGCGATCACCGCCTCATCCTCGATCGAGCGCACCCCGTGCCCGACGCGCCGCACGCCCAGCTGCTCCACCACCTCGCGCACCTTCTCGGCGCCACCTGCTTCGCCGGCATGCGCCGTGACGTTGAGCCCGCGCTCGGCCGCCTTGCGAAACACCGGGATGTGCTCGCCGAGCCCATAGCCGGTCTCGTCGCCGGCGAGGTCGACACCGCCGACCCCCTGGTCCCGATAGGTTACGGCAATCCGCACCAGGTCGAGCCCCTGTGCCGTATCGTCGGGTCGGAGCGTACAGAGGATCAGCCGGGCTTCGACCGGGTAGCTCTTTCGCCCCTCGACCAACGCCGCCAGCACCGTTTCCACCACGTCGTCGGTGGTGAGCCCTGTCTGCCGGTGCAGCTGCGGCGCGAAGCGGATTTCGGCATAGACCACGCCATCCTCGGCCAACTGGCGCAGCAGGTCGATGGTCGACACCGTCAACGCCCGACGGCTTTGCAGCAGCGCCAGCGGCGGCGCCAGGTAGCGGAAATAGTCGACGAGGTTCACGCACTTCTGCGGCGCGAGGAACTCGGCGCGATAGCGCTCCGGCGTCACATCAGGATCGAGCGCGCTCACCGAGGCAAAGCTCATCGAGCAATCGAGATGCAGGTGCAGCTCGACCTTGGGAATCGCCCTGAGTTCGTCGCGAGTCATCATCAACCCTTGATACCAGCGCTCGCCAGGCCCTGCACGTAGTAGCGCTGTAGCGGCAACAACAGGGCGATCGGGATCAGCGCGGTGATCACCGATACTGCAAAAAGCTGGTTCCAGATCGTCTGGTACTGCTGCTGGAACGCCGCCATGCCGACCTGGATCACCTTGAACTGCTGGGAGGGCATGGCGAGCAGTGGCCACAGGAACGCCTCCCACTGGAACACGAAGAGGAGCAGCCCGGCGCTGATGCAGGTGGGGATCGAGAGTGGCACATAGATGCGAACGAGGACATCGAACCAGTTGGCGCCATCGAGCTTGGCCGCCTCGAGGTAGTCCTTCGGGACTTCCTTGAAGAACTGGTAGAACAGGAACACCGCCAGCCCGTTGGCAACACTGGGAACGATCAACGCTGCCACGTTGTCGAGCCAGCCCAACTGCAGCGTGACGGTGTAGAGCGGCAGCGCGATCGCTTCGAAGGGCAACATGAAGCTGATGATGATCAGCGTCAGAATTGCGTTCTTGCCCTTGAAGTCGAACACCGCGAAAGCAAAGCCGGCCATGCCGTTGACGATCAGTCCGCCAATCATCGTGACGATCGCGACGAACATCGTGTTGGCGATGATGATGCCAAAGCCGCGGTCGAACACGCCCTGGTAGGCCTCGAGCGAGAATGGCGAGGGGATCAGCGCCTTGGCGGTGAACGGGAAGATATCGGCGAAGACTTCGGTGTTGGGGCGGAGCGACGAGACGATCGCCCACCACAGCGGCAAGACGAAGATGAACGCAATGGCGATGTAGGCGACGTGCTTCAAACCGAAGCCGATGCCCTTGCGGAGCGCGTGCGGGGTGCTTTGCATCACTTCTTCTCCGGCTTGCCGTTGAGCAGCCGGAACTGCAACCCGACGATGACGAGGAGGATCGCGACCACCACGACGATGATCGCCATCGCCCGGCCCATGTCGCCGAAGATGAAGCCCGACTTGAAGGCCTCGTACATCAGCACGTTCGTGCTGTCGGCCGGCCCGCCCTGGGTGATCATGAAGATGGGCGCGAACAAGAGGAAATTGATTGAGACATCGGCCACCAAGACGAAGAGCAGCGTCGGCCGCAGCAGCGGGATGGTAATGAAGACCAGGCGCTGCCAGGCGCGCGCGCCGTCGATCTTGGCCGCGTCATAGATCTCGGGCGAAATGTTCTGCAGCCCGCCGATGATGAAGATCATCCAGTACGAGATGCCCTTCCAGGTGGCGATGGCGATGATCGAATAGAGCGCCAGGCTCTCCGAGGTCAGCCATGGCTGCCCGGGAATGCCGGCAATGTTGAGCACGCCGTTGGCGAGCCCATCCGGGCTCAGCATGATGCGCCAGATGATCACCGCGGTGGGCAGCGACACCCCGATGGGGATGAGGAACAGCACCCGGTAGAACGCCACGCCCTTGAACTTCTGCACGTAGAGCAGCGCCAACCCGAGCGCGAGGGCGATCTGGATCGGGTTGATCAACAGGTTGAACCACAGCGTCACCTGCAGCGATTTCCAGAACGCGGAATCGGTGAACAGCGCGACGTAGTTGTCGAGCCCGACAAACACCTGGTTGCCGCGCAGCATGTTGAAGAAGCTGTCGCTGACCGCCAAGGCGATCGGATAGAGGCGGAACACCACGAGGCCGACCAGCGCCGGCGCCAGGAGCACCGCGAGCAGGAAGAGGGGAGTCTTGCTTCTGACCATCTAGAGCGGTTCACCTAGTGGAGAGTCACGGGCACGATTGCTTCGGTGATCGCCTTCTCCCACAAGGGGAGAAGGCGCTCCGTCGATTGGCCGGCGACTGGGTCGCCGAAGACAGACTACTGCGCGACGCGCGCTGCCGCGGATTCGAACTTCTGCACGGCGCTCGCCAGTGCATCCTTCACCGCCACGCCATTCGCCATGTCGATAAAGGCGGTGCGGAAGGCGTCCTGCAGCTGGCCATAGGCTGCCGTCACCGGACGGGCCTTGGCGGTGTTGAGCGAGTCGTAGACGCCCAGGCGGAACACGTTGTTGGGGAAGGCATCGAAATCGGCTGCGGTGCTGATTTCGTCGAGCAACGGCTTGCTCACCGGCAGCTGGTTCAGCGCCTTGAACCAGACGCGTGTGCCTTCGTCCGAGGTGGTCAGGAACTTGGCGAAATCGAACGCTTCGGCCTGGTTGGTCGAGGCGGCGCTGACGCCGACATACCAGCTCCCGGTCGGGGTCAGCACCTTGCCGCCCTCGAAATACGGGAACGGCGCCACGCCGAAATCGACGCCGGTCTGCGCCAGGATCGGCAGGTTCCAGGTGCCGCCAGCAAACATCGCCAGCTGGCCATTGCCGAACAGCGAGGCCGCTTCGCCATAGCCGAGGCTCTTCGGGCTCACGGCCCACTCATTGTAGAGGTTGGCCCAGTAGGTGCCGGCTTTGGTCCAGGCCTCGCTGTCGAGGTAGCCCTTGGCGGTCACGCCATCGGGCGCGATCACGTCGGTGCCGAGCGATTCCCCCAGCGGCTGCAGCTGGTAGAGCTCGCCGAACTGCTCGACCGTGAAACCGTACTGCGTGGTGCGGCCACCATCCTTGACCGTCAGCTTCTGCGCCGCGTCGGCCACCTGTTCCCAGGTCCAGCGCTTGGTCGAGCCGAGCGTATCGACTTCCGCCTGCGTGGCGTTCTGCCCGGCGGTCAGCCCGTCCGGCGCGGTGATGCCGGCATCGGCGAACAGCTTCTTGTTGTAGAACAGCACCTGCGCCGAGTTGTTGATCGGCAGCGCGAACTGCGTCGCATCATACTTGCCGGCGTCGATCGCCGCCGGCACCAGGCTCGAGGTATCGATCGAGGCATCAACAGGCGCGAGGAAGCCGCGCGAGGCATAGCTCGCCACCAGCGGCGCGTCGACATAGACGAGGTCGATGCCAGCGTCCTTTGAACGCAGCCGGAGCTCCGCCACCTGGAAGAACTGCGCGAACGGATAGGGCTGCAGGTTAATCTTGGTGCCCGGATGCGCCGCCGTATAGGCATCGACGACGGCCTGCATGGCCGTGGTGTCGCCGCCCTCGATGACGATCATGTTGAGCGTCTTGTCCTGCGCCAGCGCCGGTGCCGCGGTCATCGCCGCCACCACGCTGATCGCCAGAGCCGTGTTCCACATCTTCATATTACGCACCCTTCTCTTGTAGCTGAAGAAATCAGGACTTTGCCGCAAACCGCCTGGCGCCCCAGATGAGACCGGGGGTCACCAGTTCGGTGAACCGCCTCGCATCGACCGTCATGGCGACGCCGACATTTTTGACGCGCGTGTCATGCTTTGGGTCCTGCGGGCGGAAATCGATCAGCGTCTGCCCGTAACCGGGGCCATCGCCAATGATCACCTCGCCGGGCAACTGCTCGATACCGAAGATCGTCGGGTCGATCAGGTAGGCCACCGCGCAGGGGTCGTGCAGCGGCGCGCCCGGCTTGTCCTCGCCGGCAAAGGCGTAATAGGTGCCGCAATAGAACGTCATGATGTCGGCCACCGGATTGTCACCGCTGACCGCGGCGCGCACTTCGGCGATGTCGGCGCGGCTCAAGAGCGTCTGGTGCGTCAGGTTCAGCCCGAACATCACCAGCTTGGCGCCCGACTTGAAGACGATCCGCGCCGCTTCCGCATCGGCCCAGGTGTTGAACTCCGCTGCCGGGGTGACGTTGCCCTCGGTGGCCGAGCCGCCCATGAAGACGATCTGCTTGAGCTTTGTCGCGAGGTCCGGCCGCAGCGCCAGCGCCAGCGCCACGTTGGTCATCGGCCCGATCACCACCAGGGTGATCTCGCCCGGATTGGCATCGGCCTTGGCGATGATCGCCTCGACGGCGCCGACCGCATCGGCTTTCCGCTCGGTCTGCGGCAGCTCGACGCCGGCGCTGTCCATTCCCGACGGGCCATGGAACGCCGCGGGAAACTCGTAGCGGTGCAGCAGCGGCAGCACGGCGCCGGCATGTACCGGCACGTCCAGCTCGAACGCGTCGACGATCCGCAGCGCATTGCGCGTGGTGTTCTCGAGCGACGCGTTGCCGCACACCGTGGTGATCGCCTCGATCCGGATCGCCGGGTGCGATGCTGCGAGCAGGATCGCCGCCATGTCGTCATGGCCGGGATCGCAATCGATGATGATGCGGTGGGGAGTCGAAACGGACATCAGATAACTGCTCTATGAGGGGAGGAGAGAACTGCGCACGCGCAAGTCCGGACGCGAAAGCGTGAGGTGTCGAAACCGGGGAGGGAGGAACCCGGATCCGGCGGCCTGACGCCTCGCATCCGAGACGGAACACTAGGCTGGACGGGCCTCGGCCAACAATTTACAAATCGGCCGTTCGATTGAGTTTTCGTCAATGGTTGAGACCGGTCACCTGCTGAATGCCCTGCGCGCCTTCGAGGCGGCGGCCCGGCTCGGCAGCGTTAAGAAGGCGGCGCAGGACCTGAGCGTCACCGATGGCGCGGTCAGCCGCCAGATCAAGCATCTCGAGGACGCGCTGGGGGTCGAACTGTTCGAGCGTGGCAACCGCTCGATCCGTCTAACCCCGGCCGCCGCGGAGTATGCCGCGACCATCTCCGAGGCCTTCGCTTCGATTGCGCGCGGCACCGAGCAATTGCGCCACGCTCACAACCGCCAGACCATCATGCTGACGGCGCCCGATGCGTTCCTGCTCCGCTGGCTGGTGCCGCGGCTGCAGAGCCTCGAGGCGCTGCTCGATGGCACCTCGGTGCGCCTCACCACCTGGAGCCGCGAGATCAATCCGGCCGATCGCTCCATCGATATCTATATCGGCGTCGGCCCGGTGCCCGAGATCCCCGGCATGACTGTTGTCACCGTGGCGCCCGAAACCTTCGGTCCGGTGGTCAGCCCGATGCTGATGAAGGGCCGCGAGGACGATCTCGAACATCTGTGGAGCCTGCCGCGCCTCGATACCGTCTGGCCGCCCGACATGTGGTCCAACTGGGCCCGCGAGGCCGGCGTGACGCTCGAGCCGCGCGAGTTCATCTCCTACGACCTGTTGTTCTACACCCTGCAGGCCGCCGAAGCCGGCCTCGGCGTCACCATCGGGCCCGGTCCCGCTGTTTCCGATGCCATCAAGCAGGGCCGCATGCTGGCTCCGCTCGGCCTCGTCACCCGCCCCGGCTCCTGGTACCTCGCCTGGCGAAACGATCGCTCGATCCGCGTCATGAACCTGGTGAAGCGCTGGTTCGAACGCGAGTTCGCCGAGTGATCAGACCGCCGCGTAGTGGCCGGGACTGACCTCGGTCAGTTGCCCGATCTCGTCCCGCACCATGCCGCGCACCCGGGCGACTTCCACGGCGAACGCCGCCGCCGCGGCGCTGTCGCCATCCAGTCGCTCCGACGCATTGGGCACCGCCGACAGCAGCACCCTGGTGTAGGGGTGAACCGGCCGGGCGATCACCTCGCGCGATGGCCCCCATTCGACGATCCGCCCGCCGAACATCACCGCCGTCTCTTCGGCGATATAATGCGCCGTGGCGATGTCGTGGGTGATGTAGAGGAGGCTGAGGCCGCGCTGCGTTTTCAGCCGCGCGATCAGCTCGAGCATCGAGCGGCGGATCGAGACATCGAGCATTGAGGTCGGCTCGTCCGCCACCACCAGCTCGGCCCCGACCGCCAGCACCCGCGCCAGGTTTACCCGCTGCCGCTGCCCGCCGGACAGCTCGTGCGGGTATTTGTCGAGCGTGTGGTCCGGGTCGAGCTCGGCCTCGGCGACGATCCCGGCCACCCGTTCGCCGAGCGCCACCCCGCTCAGCCCATGGTGCAGCCGCAAGGGCCGCTCGAGGTGATGGCGCACCGTATGCGCCGGGTTCAGCGCCGAGAACGGATCCTGGAAGATCATCTGCACGGCGCGACGATGCTTCAGCCGCGCCTTGCGTCCACGGATCGTCGCGATGTCGCGCCCGCGGAACAGCACCTGTCCCGAGCTGAGTGGAAACAGGCCCGTGGCAGCCCGCCCCAGCGTCGATTTGCCTGAGCCGCTCTCCCCCACGATGGCCAGGGCCCGCCCTTCGTCGAGCTTCAGCGACACCTGCTGCAGCGCCGCCACCGACTTCTCGCCGCCGAAGATGTTGCGGATGCGGAAGGTCTTGCTGGCTGCGACCAGTTCGAGGATGGGCGGGGTCATGACAGGATCTCCAGCCTCGGCATGGCGTCCCACAGCGCCCGCGTATAGGCCTGCTCCGGCGCCTCGACGATCTGCTGGGTCGCGCCGACTTCGATGATCCGGCCCTTGAGCATGATGGCGATGCGGTCCGCCAGTTGCGCCATCAGCGCCAGGTCATGGGTGATGAACAGCAGCGAAAAGCCGAGCCGCGCCTTCAGCGCCATGATCTCGGTGAGGATCTCGCGCTGCACCACCACGTCGAGGGCGGTGGTCGGCTCGTCCATGATGATCAGCTCCGGCTCGAGCGCCAGCGCCATGGCCAGCACGACGCGCTGCCGCATGCCGCCCGACAGCTGGTGCGGGTAGTCGTCGAGCCGCGCCGCGGCGATGCCCACCAGCTTCATCAACTCCTCAGCCCGCGCCCGCGCCGCCTCGCGGCGCATCCCGGTATGGCCGACCAGCACGTCGCGGAACTGCTCGAAGATGGTCAGCACCGGGTTCAGCGAGTTCATGGCGCTCTGGAACACCATCGATACCTTGCGCCAGCGCCACCGCCTCAGCGCTTGCGGCGTCAGCGCCAGCACGTCCTCGCCATCGACCCGGATGCTGCCGCCCGAGATGAACGCCGGCGGCCGGTGCAGCCGCATCAGCGCGAAGGCAATGGTGGATTTGCCGCAGCCGCTTTCCCCGGCCAGCCCCATCACCTCGCCGCGCCGGATGTCGAGATCGACAGCGTTGACCGCCGTGAACAGCCCCGTCGTGGTCATGAAGTCGACTTTGAGGCCCCGCACTTCGACGAGGTTCGATTGCTGATCCATCGTCATGCCTCCGGCGCCGTCGCATCGACCCGCGCCCGGTCGATGGCGCGCTGCGCCTTCGCCGCCTTGGCGACGGTGCCGAGCGTCCTCAGCCGCGGGTTGGAGATCTCGTCGATGGCGAAGTTGATCAGCGAGAGGCCGATGCCGATCACCGCGATGAAGCTCGCCGGCGCCGCCACTTCCCACCACGCCCCGATCATGATCGCCGACGAGGTCTGCGCATTGTAGAGCATGGTGCCCCAGCTCACCGCGTTCGGATCGCCCAGCCCGAGGAACTCCAGCGTCGCCTCGGTGATGATGGTGTAGATGACGCTGCCGATGAAGTTGAAGCCGATGATCGATAACAGGTTCGGCAGCAGCTCCACCGCGATCATCCGCCAGGTCGGCTCGCCCGCCAGCTCCGAGGCCTCGATGAACTCGCGGCGTCTGAGGCTCATGGTCTGGGCCCGCGTCACTCGCGCCCCCCAGGCCCAGGACGTCAGCCCGATGATCAGCGCTATCACCATCGGGCTCGCCTGCCCGACGAAGGCTGCGATGACCAGCAGCAGCGGCAGTTGCGGGATCACCAGCGCGATGTTGGTGAGGAAGTTGATCACCTCGTCGACCCAGCCGCCGAGATAGCCGGCGGTAATGCCGAGCGCCACACCGATCACCGTGACGATCAGCCCGGCGAGAAAGCCGACGAACAGCGAGGTGCGGGTGCCCCAGATCAGCTGGGTGAACACGTCGCGCCCCATCCGGGTGGTGCCGAGCAGCTGGTCCATCGAGGGCGGCTCATGTGGCCGCCCCACCCGCTGCATCGGCGCATGCTCGGTGATCCAGGGGGCGGCGATGGCGATCGCCACATAGGCGAGGACGATGGCGAGGCCGACCACCGCCTTCTTGTTGCGGAAGATGACTTCGAGAGAACCGCTCATCTCAGGCCCTCCTCAGCCGCGGGTCGAGGAACACATAGGCGAGGTCGACGGCGAGATTGGCGGTCAGCATGGCCAGCGTCATGACCAGCAACTGCCCCTGGATCAGCGGGTAATCGCGGGCGACGATCGCGACATAGAGGGTGCGGCCGAGGCCGGGATAGTTGAACACCACCTCGGTCACCAGCGAGCCGCCCATCACCGAGCCGATGGTCAGCGCAAAGGCGGTGACGCTGGGCAGGAGCGCGTTGCGCGCCGCATAATTGTAGCGTACCCGCCGGTCGCTCAGCCCCTTGGCCAGCCCCATCACCACATGATCCTCGCCGAGCTGGCCGATCATATTGTTGCGCATGGTGACGAGGTAGCCGCCGATATGGACGAAGGCCAGCGATACCACCGGCATGATGGCGCTGTGCGCCACGCTGCCTATGAATTGCGGGCTCCAGCCCGGGTCGAGCTTGGGATCGAACGCATAGCCGGTAGGCAACCATTTGAGCGCCACGCCGAAGACGAACAGCGCCGCCAGCGCCACCACCACCGCCGGGATCGCCTGCACCGCCAGCGCCAAAGGCGACGCCACCGAGTCGAAGGCGCCACCGCGCCGCCAGGCGGCGAGGATACCGGTGATCGAGCCGACCGAGAAGGCGAGGATCGCCGAAGTGCCGGCGAGGAACACCGTCCAGGGCAGGGCATAGCCCAGCACCTGGGAGACGGTGAGCGGATAGAATTTCACCGAGTAGCCGAGGTCCCAGGTGAAGACGCTCCTGAGATAGGCCAGGAACTGCTCATGCAGCGGTCCGACCGCGAAACCGAAGGTCTTCAAGAGCGCGGCGCGCGCTTCCGGCGGCAGCGTGTTCTCGGCCTTGGCGAACATGAAGTCGATCGGATCGCCGGGCATCAGCCGCGGGATCAGGAAGTTGATCACCGCGGCGGCGCAGAACGCCACGATGTAAAAGCCGATGCGGCGCAGCACGAATGGCATGCGAACCCTCCCCCGTCGGTTACGAGATCCAGGCGGCGCCGCGTGGGGAGCGTGCCGCCTGGATCAGGCTCTGGTCGTCTCGAGGCCTAAGGTGTCACTGGCCTGAGGGCCAACAGGTGCAGCACGCGCTCCGGCACGCCGCCATAGACCACCGGCCGCGCCACCGGGTTGTCGGCGTTGAACCAGCCGGTGAAGCGCTTGGTCGAGTACTCGTACCAGAGCGGGTTGTTGAACACCGCGACATAGGGCAGGTCACGGCCGACGATCTCCTGGATCTGGTCCATGAGCTTGCGCTGCTCGGCCTCGTCGCTGGTCTGGTAGAAACCATCCAGCAGCTTATCGAGTTCGGGGTTCGAGTAGTGCGAGGCGGCCTGCCGGGTCTTGCCGACATTGGCTGAATAGAGCGCCAGGTCGAACATGAAGTGCGGGGTGACGCCGCCGCGGATCGAGTTGATGCCCACATCGAAATCGCCGGATTTCAGCATATTGTCCCACGGCCCTTCCTCGGGGGTCGACAGGCGGGCTTCGATGCCGACCTGAGTCAGCCCCTCGACGGCGAGCTGCACGCTGTTGACCCAGTCGGTCCAGCCGTTCGGCACGATGATGTCGAAGCTGATCTTCGAGCCGTCAGGATTCTCGACGAAGCCGTCGCCGGTCACGTCCTTGTAGCCGCTGTCGGCCAGCAACTGCTTGGCCGCATCGAGGTTGTATTTCGAGAACTGGCCATACTCGGTGTCGACCTTGGGGTTGTTCCATGAATGGAAGGCCGCCCCGAGCCCCGACGGATACTCGTTGAGCGTCGGGTAGCCATAGCCGGCGATATCCACCATCGCCTGCCGGTCCATCGCCATCGAGAAGGCGCGGCGGAAGTTGATGTCGTTGAAGGCCGCCTTGTTGCCGGCATTCTTGGTCTGCTGGTTGAGGTTGAACACCACCATCGAGCCGCCCGGGAACCAGTAGGCGTTGTGGTCGGGGTCGAGCCCCACATAGGTCTTCTCGATATCGGGCAGGAAGGCCCCGAACCAGTCGAGCTCGCCCTTGGTGACCTCGGTCAGCGTCTGGTCGTTGCCGGCGATCTGCGGGAAGCGCAGGCAGTCGACGAAGAGGTTCGCGGCATCCCAGTAGTTGGGGTTGCGGCACTGCATGTATTCCTGCGGGGTGAAGCGCTCGATCTCGGTCATCGGCCCCGAACCCACCGGCTTCTCGTTGGTGAAGGTCGCGGGGTCCGCAACGTCCTTCCAGGTGTGCTCGGGCACCACATAGACCTGCACCAGCTTGTAGATCAGGCCCGAATTGGCGGCATTGTAGGCGATGGTGACGTTGTTGCCGTCGACCTCGACGCTCTTGATCTGCGTCCAGATCGCATTGAGGTCGAGCTCCGGATGCGCCTTCAACAGGTTGAAGGTGAACAGCACGTCGTTGGCGGTGAACGGCTGGCCGTCCGACCACTTCACCCCGTCGCGGATCTTGAAGGTTACCGCCGTCAGGTCGTCATTGTAGGTGAAGCTCTCGGCCAACCGGTACTCGGGCTTGCCGCCCTGCAGCACGTTGAAGATCACCAGCGGCTCGTACATGAAGTCCTCGACCGTCGACAGCCGCGTCGAGGTGTTGAACGGATTGAAGTTGGCGACGAACGCCGTGGTTTCGGTCGGAAACGCCGTCAGGATGGCCTTGGCCTCGACCGTGGCGGGCGCTCCCAGCGCCGCTGCCACGAGGACGAGGCTGAACGTCGTCGATCTCATCATGTCCACTCCCTGTTTCGCCCGGGCCGTCGCCGGCCGGGACCCCCTCGAGACATGCGCGCCGCTTGCCGCAGCCACCCCACGTCCCTTGCGGCAACCACATCAGCCTTGCCACCCGCCTCCCGTCACCCGGGCAAAAGCGTGCAATTCGTCACGCAAGATCGTCAAAATCGGCAAAATCCTGGGTTAGACGAAAGTGGTATTCTTGCGTCCCGGCGGAAAATTATCCGACAATAGGCTGCGCATTGCAGAGGGCTGGGGATGGGACGTCTGCGACTCGTGCCTAATGGCTTTCGCGGCCGGCTGCTGCTGATCTTCCTGTTGATCAGCACGTTGCCGCTGGTGGCGACCGGCTTTGCCTTTTTTGCCATCCTCAGCGCCAATGTCGAAGCCCAGACCTTCGGCAAGCTCGGCTTCGTGCGTGACGCCAAGAAAAGCGAGATCGAGCAATATCTGGGCTTTGCCGAGCGCCAGGCAGCGAGCCTCGCCCGCTCCAACGCCGTGCGCTACGCCATCGGCGATTTCTACGGATTCAGCTACGCCTTCCGCCAGATCGACGGCTCACCCGAGCGCGCCACGGCGCTGCTGCAGCAAATCTTCGCCGTCAGCGACCAGGCGGCCGATCACCAGCAGCCGGTGGATGACGATCAACTGCTCAGCCAGGCGCTCGAATATGCCAACGCCCATGTGCAGTTCCACGAGGATTTCGCCAGCTTCGTTCGCACCTCCGAGTTCGACAATATCTACCTCGTCACCCCCGAGGGCCGCGTCGTCTACTCGATGCTGAAGGACCGCTATCTCGGCCGCGACCTGAGTCTCGGCTTCAGCGGCACGCCACTCTCCGAACTCATCGAGCGCTCCCGGCTCGCGGCGCCGGGCGCGCCCCCGCTGGTCAGCGATTTCGACCGCGATCCGATCACCGGGGTGTTCGGCGCCTATGTCGCGGTGCCAGTCGAATTCTACCATAAGTTCCGCGGCACCGTGGTGCTGCGACTGCCGACTGCCGGGCTCGACCGCCTGACCCAGGCGCAGAACAGCGAGACGGCGCAGCTCTATTTGCTGAGCGCCCATCACGCCCTGGTCTCGGCGCCGACCGGCGCCAGCGCAGTGATCGGTATCCCGACCCAGGCGGCAGCGGCCGCCGGCGCACCGCGGGCCGCCATCGTCGCGGCGGGGCTTGGCGGCGCGCCGGCCCTGTCGGCCTCCGCCCCGGTGCAGTTCGGCGACCTCGCCTGGACCCTCGTTGCCGAAGTGCCCACGGCGCTGGCCTTCGCCAATGCCGACGAGCTGAAGCGCGTGCTGATCATCGTCGCCGGCATCTCGCTGCCGCTGCTGGTGTTGATCGTCGTGCTGCTGTCGCGCACCATGACCGCGCCGATCGTGCGGCTCACCGGCGTCGCCGAGGCCATCGCCCGCGGCGACCTCGATCGCGACATGCCGGCCATCGCCTCACCCCGCGAGCTCAGCCGGCTGGCCACGAGCTTCCGGCGGATGCGCGATGCCTTGCGCAGCCAGCTGTCGCTGGTCGGCCAGAAGAATGCCGAGCTCGAGCAGCAGGTGCGGGTCATCGCTGAAAAGAACAGCGCCCTGGAGCTGGCCGATCGCCACAAGGACACTTTCCTCGCCAACACCTCGCACGAGCTGCGCACGCCGCTGAACGGCATTATCGGCATCGCCGAAACCCTCGCCGGCGGCGTCGTCGGCAAGCTCAGCGGCCCGCAGCGCAGCCAGCTCGACCTCATCACCTTCAGCGCCCGGCGGCTGTCGCGCATCGTCGACGACCTGCTCGACCTTTACCGCATTCGCCAGGGCCGCATGCGGCTCGATATCCATCCGGTGCATGTGGCGACCAGCGTGCGCAACGTGCTGCAGCTGTGCGAGCCGATGCTGCGCGGCGAGCCGGTGATCCTCACCGTCGACATTCCCGACGATCTCGGCTTCGTCCTCGCCGATCCGGTGCGGCTCGAGCAGATCCTCTACAACCTGATCGGCAACGCCATCAAATACACCGACCAGGGCGCCATCGCGATCAGCGCCGAGGCGACGCCGGAGGGCACGGTGCTGATGCATGTCGCCGACAGCGGTCGCGGCATCTCGGCCGGCAGCCTCGAGCGGATCTTCCAGCCGCTCGAACAGGTGGATGGCTTTGATACCGCCCGCCAGTCCGGCGGCACCGGCCTCGGCCTCACCATAGCCCGCCAGCTGGCGCATCTGCTCGATGGTGAAATCCTGGCGCAGTCGGCGGAGGGGCAGGGCTCGCGCTTCACCCTCAGGCTGCCGCGCGCCACCCCCGCTGCGGCCACTGACCTGTTGGCCGATGCGGACCTCACCGGCCTTCACTCGGCGGTCGATCACGCCCTCGACGCCCCGATGTTCCTCGCCCAGGACGGTGACGATGCCGCCCCGCAGATCCTCGTCGTCGACGACGAGCCGATCAATATCCAGGTGCTGCGCAACGTGCTGCAGCCGCAGGGTTACGTCGTCCGTACCGCCGATAGCGGTCGCGCCGCGCTCGAGGCGGTGGAGCGGCACGCCCCCGACCTCGTCATCCTCGACGTGATGATGCCCGATATCGGCGGGCTCGATGTGGCGCGGCAGCTGCGCCGCACCCACAGCCTGCTCGACTTGCCGATCATCATGATCACCGCCCGCAGCCGCACCCGCGATACCCTCGCCGGCTTCGAAAACGGCGCCAATGACTATGTCATAAAACCCTTCGTCAAGGAGGAGCTGCTGGCCCGCATCGCGACCCTGCTGGAGGCCCGCCGGGCCCGCGGCACGGCGCGCGAAAACCTCGACCTGCGCCAGGAGATCGACCGCCGCGTGCTGGTCGAGGATGCGCTGCGGCTGTCACAGCAGCGGCTGGCGCGCCTGCTCGACGCGCTCAATGCCGGCCTCGTCTGCGTCGCTGAGAACGGCGCCATCACCTATGCCAACCATGCGGCCTCGACCCTCATGGCACGGCGGATCGAGCCGGGCGTCACCGCCTTCGCCGATGTCATTCCGGCGGCGACGGCTGCCACGGTGATCGGGCTGGTGCGCGCCGATGGCAAGGCAATGCTCGAGGCGGTGCCGCTCGATCCCGGGCGCCCGCCGGTGCGGCTCAGTGCCTTCGAGCTCGAGGCCGACGCCGGCGGCGGCATCGCCTGCGTCTTGACCGCCGATACCGGCGAGAGCTTCGCCCAGACCGAGGGCCTTGTGCGCGGCCTCCGCGCCGCCATCGACACAGTCGGCCCCGCCCTCACCAGCCCGCCGCCGCTACCGGCCACCGCGTCTCCGCTCGACGACGGCGACGACTATCGCCGCATCCTCGTCGAGGTGACCAGCGCCAGCCTCAGCCTGTGGCGCCGCGTCACCGGCCGCTCCAAGATCGATTTCGCCGAAGCCAGCGGCATCTGGCGCGCCAGCTTCGACCGCTCGTCGCTGCAGGTGCGCACCCTCGACAAGTACCTGCTGATCGAAACCCTGCCGGCCAACCCGCGCTGGCGCGACGTGGTGCAGACTGCCGAGTTCGTGCTCGGCGACACCGAGGCAGCGGCCGCCGATCCGGCCATCGCGGCCCTTCGCGCCGAGCTGTCCGAGCGGCTGACGGTGCTGCGCACCCACCTCAAACTCCACCTCCGCCGCGTCCCCCAGGGCGAACCCGCCGGCCTCGCCTGACACCTCAGCCAAGAAGAAGCACATGACCGATCTGCCCAGCTACGACCTCACCGGCAAGACCGCGCTCGTCACCGGCGCCGCCCGCGGCCTTGGCCGCGCCATTGCGCTGGCCCTCGCCAATGCCGGCGCCGACATCGCGCTCGGTCTTCGCGACAAAGCCTCCGGCGCCGAGGTGATCGCCGAGATCGAGGCGCTCGGCCGCCGCGCCGTGCCGTTGCAGATGGACGTGATGGATCTGCCCCAGGCCTATACTGCGGTCGATGCCGCCATCGCCGCGCTCGGCCACCTCGATATCCTCGTCAACAATGTTGGCGGCGGCACCGAGGGGCCGATCGAGGATTTCACCGAGGACGAGTTCGATTTGACCATCAACCTCAACGTCAAGGCGAGCTTCTTCATCGCCCAGCGCGTTGCCCGCCACATGATTGCCCGCGGCCAGGGCGGCGCCATCGTCAACATGAGCTCGCAGGCCGGCTTCATCGCGCTGCCCGGCGAAGCCATTTACTGCCTCTCCAAGGCCGCCGTCGCTCACATGACCAAGTGCATGGCGGTCGAGTGGGGCAAGTATGGCATCACCGTCAACGCCGTCGCCCCCACCTTCATCGAGACCGACGGCACCGCCGAGGCGCTCGGCCGCCCCGGCTTCCGCGACGACGTGGTGGAGCGCATCGCCGCGCTGCACCGCGTCGGCCAGCCCAGGGAAGTCTCCGGCGCCGTCGCTTTCCTCGCTTCGCCGGCCGCCTCTCTGATCACCGGCCAGACCCTCATCATCGATGGCGGCTGGACCTCGCGCTAAGCTTTGACCAGCCGGTCAACTTCTCGCGCCCGCCACCTAAGCTTTGCCGAGCAAATACAAATCAGTAACCACGCGTAACATCGCCAGCGGGCCGCTACGCAGTTTTTGATATTGTTAACTCGGGCCCGCTTAGGTGCTGTGGTCCAACCGCCGCTTTGGGGCTCAGCCGGTGCGTGTGCTTATCGTCGATGACTCGCGTTCGAGCCTGGCCTTCATCAGCCATGTGATCGGCGCCCTCGAAGATGTCGAGATCGCCGCCTCGCTGCTGCCGAGCAAGGCATTGGCGCTCGCCGCCACCACGCAGTTCGATCTCGTCCTCGTCGATCACGTCATGCCCGAGATGGATGGCGTCGAGCTGACCCGGCGCCTGCGCGCCGAGGAGGCCTACCGCCTGGTGCCGATCGTCATGGTCACCTCCGACAACGCTCCGGCTTTGCGGGTCCGCGCCATCGCCGCCGGCGCCACCGATTTCGTCAACAAGCCGTTCGATTCCACCGAGCTGCAGGCCCGTGTCCGCAACCTCCTCGCCCTGCGCCGGTCGCAGAGCGAACTCGCCGACCGCGCCGCCTGGCTCGCCCGCGAGGTCGAAAGCGCCACCCGTCATTTGGTCGAGCGCGAGGAAGAGATCATCTGGCGCCTCGCCCGCGCCATCGAGTATCGCGACGGCGATACCGGCGAGCATGTCTCGCGCGTCGCCCAGGTCTCCTCGATGATCGCCGCCGCCATCGGCTTGAGCCCCGAGCGCTGCCGCATGATCTACCTGGCGGCGCCGTTGCACGATATCGGCAAGATCGGCATCGCCGACGCCATCCTCAGTAAGCCCGGCAAGCTGACGCCGGACGAGTTGCGCGTCATGCGCACCCACGTTTCGATCGGCGCCCGCATTCTCGAACACGGCTCGTCCGAGGTCATCCGTACCGCCGAGCTGATCGCCCAGAGCCATCACGAGCGTTGGGACGGCACCGGCTATCCCGATCGTCTCTCCGGCACCGATATTCCGATCGAAGCGCGCGTCGTCGCCATCGCCGATGTGTTCGATGCCCTCTGTTCCGAGCGTCCTTACAAGCGCGCCTGGCCGATCGAAGAGGCCTATCGCGAGATCCTGTCGCTCGCCGGCACGCATTTCGACCCTGCCTGCGTGGCCGCTTTCGAGGCCCGCTGGGCGGAAATCCTCGCCCTGATGCTGGCCGTCCCCGAGGACACCCGCCTCGCCGGCTGAACCGGGCTCCTGCCGCGCAAGTCATCGTAATCCGGCGACGGCTGGGCTCGCCCGACGAGATCAGGCACTTCGCCGTGCGCACATCTGTCGTACGCCTCCAACTCCTGAGTATCGGCAGTATTGGCTGTCAGGCGCAGGTCGCCGATGACTCCCGGCAAGCATCCGGCGACTCGATCAGAGTCGCGCGACGATTCTTGTGAGTCATGACAGCGGGTTCGGCTGACTCAATACGCCGCACGCAATACTTGCGATTACTTCATCGCCATAATTCTACCAAATACTGCTTAGCGGTAATTGAGACTTAACAAATAGCGCTGATCATCGTGGTCATCAGGGGCAAACAGCAATTCCGTGGACGCGGGGACTGTTTTCGGGCTGGGGCGACAGAACCGTCGTTCCCGCCGAGGCTGCGGTTTTGCCTCTGGAAACAAGACGTTACGTATCGCAGAAGCATACTTGTCCGGGGCCAGAACGAAGCCATGTCGCGACCATCAGCGCACCCGCTCCATTTGAGCGGCGACCTTTCCCTACGCAATATTTCCGAACTCCATACTCGCCTCAAGCAAGCTTTGGCCGAGCATCGGGCTATCGACCTCGACACCGCCGCCGTTGAGAGCGTCGATGTCGGCACGCTGCAGCTGCTGGTTTCGGCCACCAAGAGCGCTGCCGCCGACGATCGCACCCTCAGCCTTGCTGCCGATGCTGCGACGCCGATGGGCCGCGCTCTGGTGCGCGCCGGCTTCTTCACCGCGGCCGGCCGACCACTGGTGGCAACCCTTTCCTCCTGGACCCTGACGCGCGAGGCGGCATGAGCAAGACCATCCTCACCATCGATGATTCCGCCTCCATCCGGCAGATGGTCGCCATGACGCTGAAGAGCGCCGGTCTCACGGTGCTCGAGGCCGGCAACGGGCTCGAGGGCTACAACAAGGCCACCACCGAGACGGTGCACGCGGTGGTCACTGATCTCAATATGCCGGTCATGAACGGGCTGGAATTCCTGAAGAAGTTCCGTCAGCACCCCGCCGGTAAAGGCATCCCGGTGATCCTGTTGACCACCGAGTCCGACGAGGAGCTGAAGCGCCAGGCCCGCGAGGCCGGCGCCACCGGCTGGATCGTCAAGCCGTTCAAGCAGGACCAGCTCTTGGCCGTGATCAGGAAGGTGACTGGCGCATGAGCTCCGACCCCACCGACACTTTCCGGCAGGAAGCCCGCGAGCTGCTCGAGCAGCTCGAGCAGGGCCTGCTCGATCTCGAGCAGAACCCTGGCGATGCCGACCTGGTCAATTCCGTGTTCCGGGCGCTGCACACCATCAAGGGCTCGGGCGCCATGTTCGGCTTCACCGATGTGGCGGCGTTCGTCCATGAGTTCGAGACCGCCTTCGACAAGGTGCGCAAGGGCCTGTCGCCGATCACTCCCGAGCTGGTCGCCGTGGCGCTCGACGCCAAGGACCATGTGCATCACCTGATCGAGACCCCCGACGCCGCGACCGATGCCGGCGACGCCATCCTGGCTGCCCTCCGCGGCATCGTCGAACCCGACCGCTTCCCGGCCGCGCCGATGGCGCAGAGCGCCACTGTTGCTGCCAATGTCGCGCCTCAGGTAACCGGCCGCTGGCGCATCCGCTTCAAGCTGCCCGAGGATGCGCTGGTGCACGGCACCAACCCGCTGCTGCTGCTCGGCGAAATCGCCGACCTCGGTTCCTGCGAGGTCACGGCGCTTATCGACAGCGTCCCCACCCTCGATGTGCTCGATCCCGAAGCCTGCCACCTCGGCTGGCAGGTCGACCTCGCCCATCCCGACCCCACCGCTGCACTCGACGATGTCTTCCTGTTCCTGAAGGACGGGATGGAGCTATCGATCGGACCGCTCGCGGCTGTCGTCGCGCCCGAGCCGATATCTTCGCCGGTGCTCGACATCCTCGCTGAGGATGTACCGGTGCTTGAGGCCGACGAACCCATCGCTGACGCCGCCCCGGTCCGCACCCAACGCGAGCCGAGAGAACCGAAGACCGAAACCGCCGAGCGCGCCTCGACGTCCTTGCGCGTGCCGGCCGAGCGGCTCGACGAACTGATGGATCGGGTCGGCGAGCTGGTCATCGCTCAGGCGCGCCTGTCGCAGATGGCGGCGCAGAGTTCCGACGGCAATCTGAAAACCATCGCCGAGGAGCTGGAGCGCCTGAGCTCCGGCCTGCGCGACACCACCATGGGCATCCGCATGGTGCCGATCGGCTCGCTGTTCTCGCGTTTCCGCCGGCTCGTGCACGACCTGAGCCGTGATCTCGACAAGGAAATCGAGTTCATCACCACGGGTGAGGACACCGAGCTCGACAAGACCATGATCGAGCGGCTCGCCGACCCGCTGGTCCACCTGATCCGCAACTCGGTCGATCACGGCCTCGAAACCGCCGAGCAGCGCATCAGGGCGGGCAAGCCGGTGAAAGGCACCGTCCGCCTCTGGGCCGTCTATGCCGGCGCCGAGGTGGCGATCTCGGTCACCGATGATGGTGCTGGGCTGAACGCCGCCCGTATCCGGGCCAAGGCGGAAGAGCAGGGGCTGCTGACGCCGGAGTCGCGCATTGCCGACCACGATCTGTTCCAACTGATCTTCGCGCCCGGCTTCTCGACCGCCAAGGAGGTGACCTCGCTCAGCGGCCGCGGTGTCGGTATGGATGTGGTCAAGCGCACTATCGATGGCCTCCGCGGCAAGATCGAGCTCTCCACCAGGCCTGGCGAAGGCACCACGGCGACGCTCCGCCTGCCGCTCACCCTGGCCATTATCGAGGGCATGCTGGTCCGCGTTGGCAATGGCCGCTACTCGATCCCGCTCTCGGCGGTCGAGGAGTGCGTCGAGCTGCCGGCCGAGGTCGCGACCCATTCGCGCGGGCGCAACTTCCTCGATATCCGCGGCAGCCTGGTGCCATTCCTGCGGCTGCGCGACCTGTTCAACACCCCGGGTGACGCCGATACCCACCAGAAGGTGGTGATCATCTCGTCAGGCGAGGGCCGGGCCGGCCTGGTGGTCGACCAGATCATCGGCAACAACCAGACCGTCATCAAGCAGCTCAGTAAACTCCACACCGACCTCGAGACCTTCTCGGGCGCCACCATCCTTGGCGACGGCACCGTGGCGCTGATCCTCGATACCTCGCGGCTGGTCTCCTACGGCCAGGCGCATGAGGAGAAATATCGCAATACCGAGGGGAGGGCCGCGGCATGACCGCCTTCACCGAACCGATGCGCGCCCTGACCCTCAGGCTCGACGACGAACTCTTCGCCATCGAAGCGCGGAGCGTCCGCGAGATCCTCGATCTGGTGCCGGTCACCGAGGTGCCCAACGCCTCGCCTTTCGCCGCCGGCCTGATCAACGTGCGCGGTCGCGTCGTACCGCTCACCGATCTGAAGGTGGCGTTCGGTATGCAGAGCGCCGAACCCGACCAGGACACCCGCATCGTCGTCATCGAAACCGAGATCGAGGGCGAGCCGAGCGTTGTCGGCATTCTTGCCGACAAGGTCTACGACGTCACCGATATCGAGCCTGCCGCCATCGAGGAGGCGCCGCGCGTCGGCATGCGCTGGCGGCCCGATTACGTGCGCGGCATCGGCAAGCGCCGGGGCGAGTTCATCATCATCCCCGACATCCACCGCATCTTTGAACTAGAGGGCCGCAGAGGCGGCTCGCCTAACGCATCAGAAGAAAGGGCCGCATCGTGAGGCTAACTATCAAGGCAAAGCTGGCGGCCGTGTTCGGTGCCGTCATCGTCATGTCGGGCGTCAGCATGCTGATCGCGCTGCAGAACCTCGACAGGCTGAACCAGTCGCTCGACACCATCGTCAACGTCCGTGCCGCCAACACCATGGCGATGATGGAGGTGCAGACCCACCTCGAGTCGATCGGCTCGCGCCTGCGCGCCATGATCATCAGCGACGATGCCGCCGAGATCGCCGACTATGTTGAGAAGATCGGTGAGGATGGCGCGGAGATCGAGAAGTACTCGGCCTTCCTCAACGACAACGTCAAGGATGCCCAGGTCCGCGAGAGCCTCGATGAGTTCGCCGCGCAGACTGCGGCCTACAAGGTCGGCGCGCAGAAGGTGATGGATCTCGCCTCGCTCAACACCGATACAGAGGCGCTCGAGATCACCACCACCGATGGCAGCAGCGCACTCGGCACGCTCGAGGAGGCGATGACGGCTCTCGTCACCGGCCTCTCCAACCGCGTCAGCGCTGGCGACCTCTCGGCCTTTCCCGCCTTCAAGGCGGCGTCCGAGGCCTTCATGACCATCACCGATGCTTTCCGCCAGCAGCGCAACGTGCTGCTCGCCTCCTCGCTCCCGGCCAAGCAGGACGAGTGGTACGCCGACTACAAGGCCGGCATCGAAGGCCTGGCCCAGCTGTTCCCCACCCTCGAGCGCACCATTCCCGCGACGGAAGCCGGTCTGCTGAAAACCGCTCACGAGGCTTATGACGGCCTGGTCATAGCCATGGACAAGGCGGTCGGGGTCTCGATCCAGCGCGGCGATTACAACGCCCTGTTGGCTGCCAATGAAGCGGCTGAACTGCGCCGTGTCGCCAATGCGACGATCGACGCGATGATCGTGCGCACCAAGGAACTGCTCAACGCCGCCGACGATGAGGCCCGCCAGCTCTACGAGGGCGCCATGACCCTGCTGATCGGCCTGCTCATCGGCTCGGCCGTCATCGCCATCCTCGCTGCCCTGTGGATCGTCTTCTCGATCTCGAAGTCGCTCGGCGCCGCGCTTGGTCTCGCCAATGCGGTCGCCGGCGGCGATCTCAGCGCCGAAGCCAAGGTCAAGTCGAACGACGAGATCAAGGATGTGATCGACGCGCTCAACCTGATGACGCAGAAGCTGCGCGAAGTGGTGAGCGAGGTCACTGCTGCGGCCCGCAACGTCGCTTCCGGCAGCCAGGAGCTGTCGGCTACCGCCGAGCAACTGAGCCAGGGCGCCACCGAGCAGGCCTCCTCGACCGAAGAGGCGTCCGCCTCTATGGAAGAGATGGCCTCGACCATCAAGCAGTCGGCCGACAACGCCAGCCAGACCGAGAAGATCGCCCGCCAGTCGGCCGCCGATGCCAATGCCTCCGGCGAAGCCGTCGGCAATGCCGTCACCGCCATGCAGACCATCGCCGAAAAGATCATGGTGGTGCAGGAGATCGCCCGCCAGACCGACCTGCTCGCGCTCAACGCCGCGGTGGAAGCCGCCCGCGCCGGCGAACATGGCCGCGGCTTCGCGGTGGTGGCGTCCGAAGTGCGGAAACTCGCCGAACGCAGCCAGGCTGCCGCCGCCGAGATTTCCACCCTCTCGGTCGACACGGTGAAGGCGGCGCGCTCGGCCGGCGACATGCTGAGCAAGCTCGTGCCCGATATCCGCCGCACGGCCGAACTGGTGGAAGAGATTTCCGCCGGCTCGCGTGAGCAGAATGCCGGCGCGGCGCAGATCAACACCGCCATCCAGCAGCTCGACAAGGTCACCCAGCAGAATACCTCGGCGGCCGAGGAAATGTCGGCCACCTCCGAGGAGCTGGCCAGCCAGGCCGAGCAGTTGCAGAGCGCCATCAGCTACTTCCGCATCGACCAGGGCCAGCTGGCCCGCGTCGATGCCGCCAACGACCGCGCCCCGCAGCGCGCCCGTCGCACCGCCCAGTTGCAGGAAGAGATCCTCAGCAAGGCGCCGCACCTGACGCGCAAGAAAACTCCGGCCCGCGCCACCGGCGGCGGCTTCGACCTCGAGCTCGATGACATCGGCGACGATCTCGACAGCGAATTCACCCGCCGCGGCACTGCCTGATCCGACACCGACTGAGTCCGGCCGGGGTGTTCGCTCGCCCCGGCCAATCGCAGAACGCCGATCTTACTGACTGCAGATTTTGGGCAGAGGACCGCAGAAGCGGTCCGTGGGCTAGGGGGCCACGCCAAATGAGATTGACCATCAAGACCAAGCTGATCGCGGCCTTCGCCACGGTCATCGTGCTCAGCGCCATCAGCATGGCCATTGCGCTGCTGAACCTCGGGGCGCTCAACAGCTCGTTCAACGCCGCCATGGAAGGCAACGTCAAGCGCATCCAGCTCGCTGCCGAGCTGGAGACCTCGACCCTCAAAGTGGCGCGCGACGAAAAGAACCTGATCCTCACCCAGGACCCCGGCGCCATCACCGCGCTGGTCACCCAGATGGACGCCGAGATCGACGCCGTCGACGCCGATACCGCGAGACTGCGCGAACTCTCCAGCGAGGTCGGCAAGCCACTGGTCGACAAATTCGGCGCCGATTATGACGCCTACCTGGTCCAGCACGCCGAAGTGCGCCGCCTCTCGACCCTCAACCTCGATGCCGAAGCCTTCGCGCTCGCCGCCGGCAAGGCCGCCGAAGTCCGTGCGGCTTCGGTGGCCCGCCTCGATGAGATCGTCGCGCTCAACGACACCCAGCTCGACGAAGCCATCGCCAACGCCGAAGCCCTCTACGGCTCGTCTTCGCTGCTGCTGACCGCGCTGCTGGTCGGCTCGACCATCATCGCCATCAGCGCTGCCGCCATGATCATCATCGGCATCAGCCGCGGCCTCGGCAAGATCAGCCAGGTGGTCAGCGCCGTCGCTCTTGGTGATCTCGACCAGAACATCGAGATCAAATCCAATGACGAAATCAAGGATCTCGTTGCGACCGTCAACGTGATGACCGCCAACCTCCGCGCCACCGCCGCCATCGCCGACCGCATCGCCGATGGCGACCTGACTGTCGAGCCCAAGCCGCTTTCCGACCGCGACACGCTCGGCCTCGCGCTGCAGCGCATGGTCGAAAAGCTGCGCGATGTCATCGCCGAAGCCATCACCTCGGCCAACAACGTCTCCGCCGGTTCGCAGGAGCTCTCCGCCACCGCCGAGCAGCTGAGCCAGGGCGCCACCGAACAGGCCTCATCCACCGAAGAGGCGTCCGCCTCGATGGAAGAGATGGCCGCCACCATCAAGCAGTCCGCCGACAACGCGCTGCAGACCGAAAAGATTGCCCGGCAGTCCGCTGCCGACGCCATCGCTTCGGGCAGCGCGGTCAACGACGCCGTCGCCGCCATGCAGACCATCGCGCAGAAGATCATGGTGGTGCAGGAAATTGCCCGGCAGACCGACCTGTTGGCGCTCAATGCAGCGGTGGAAGCTGCGCGCGCCGGCGAGCATGGCCGTGGCTTCGCCGTCGTTGCCTCCGAGGTGCGGAAACTTGCCGAACGCAGCCAGGCTGCCGCGGCCGAGATCTCGACCCTCTCCGACACCACGGTGAAAACCGCCCAGTCGGCCGGCGAGATGCTGACCCGCCTGGTCCCCGACATCCAGCGCACGGCCGAGCTGGTCGAGGAGATCACCGCCGGGGCGCGCGAGCAGAATGCCGGCGCCAGCCAGATCAACACCGCCATCCAGCAACTCGACAAGGTCACCCAGCAGAACACCTCGGCGGCCGAGGAAATGTCGGCCACCTCCGAGGAGCTGGCGAGCCAGGCCGAGCAGCTGCAGAACGCCATCAGCTACTTCCGAATCGAGGCGAGCCGCGAGGTTGCTGCCGAAGCCGCCAAGAAGCCGGCGGCAAAGCGCAGCAACGCCATCCGCAGCGAGATCATGGCCAAGGCCCCGCACCTGAAGCCGCGGCCCCGTTCGGCCGGCAAGCCGGGCAGCAATGGCGGCTTCGATCTCGATATCGACGATGCCGGCGACGAGCTCGACAGCGAGTTCACCCGCCGCGGCGCAGCCTGAGGAGAGCCGCGATGGCCGAGAGAGCCCAGTACGTAACGCTCGGGGTCAATGGCGAGTTGTTCGCCGCCCCGGTGGACAAGGTCCAGGAGATCCTCGAGATGCGTCCGGTGGCGCGCCTGCCGCAGGCCCCCGCCAACCTGCTCGGGATGACCGATGTGCGTGGGCAGGGCATCCCGGTGCTCGACCTGCGCCTGACCCTCGGGCTGCCCGAAGCGGAGGACACCGAGAACACCCGTATCGTGGTGCTCAATGTCAGCGGCGGTGCCGGCCCGATGACCGTCGGGCTGCGCACCGACCGGGTCTTCGAAGTCACCGTGCTCGACGCCGCCGAGCTCGAACCGCCCCCGGCCATCTCGGGCAACTGGCGCGGCCACGCCGTCGCCGGCATCGGCCGCCGCAACGGCAGCTTCGTCACCGTGCTGGATCTCGACCGGTTATTGGGCAGCGTGGCTGAGGCGGCGTGATGTTGGGATTGACTGCCACCCCCCTCCCAACCTCCCCCACAAGGGGGGAGGTGCCCGCCAGTGCGCTGGGCACGACCGAGCCACACGCTCAACTCTTCACCTCCCCCTTGATGGGGGAGGCCGGGAGGGGGTGGGGCAGCGCGCGCCAGAACTCTCCGAGGGCGTCCAATGCCTAGCCTCGCCCAGAAGCCCCAGCCCGACGACGCCGACGATCACCTCAGCGCGCTCGATTTCGGCCGTATTGCCAAGCTCATCGAAGGCGAGGCCGGTATCAAGCTGCCGCCGGGCAAGCGCCTGATGGTTGAGGGCCGGCTGCGCAAGCGCATGCGGGCGCTCGGTCAGCCCGATTTCGCCAGCTATTGCAGCTTCCTGTTCAAGCAGGGCGGGCTCGAGCGCGAGCTCACCCATCTGATCAACGCCGTCACCACCAACAAGACCGACTTCTTCCGCGAGGCCGAGCACTTCGATTTCCTGGTCGAGCACATGGTGCCCACCCTGCTCAAGACCCGCGAGCGCAACCCGCTGCTGAAGATCTGGAGCGCCGCCAGCTCCACCGGGGCCGAGGCCTATACCCTCGCCATGGTGCTCGACGACTTGCAGGCGCGGCGCAGTGATTTCCGCTTCGCCATCCTCGGCACCGACATCTCCACCGCGGTGCTGGCGCAGGGCCGCCGCGCCGTCTATCCGGCCGAAATGCTCGCGCCGGTGCCGCCCGAGATGCAGGCGCGCTATCTCATGCATGCGCGCCGCCCCGGCGCCCGCCGCGAGGTGCGCATGGTGCCCGAGCTCCGCCGTCAGGTGCGCTTCACCCATCTCAACCTGATGGACCAGACCTACCCGTTCGATCGCGATGTCGACGTGATTTTCCTCCGCAACGTGCTGATCTATTTCGAGAAGGCGGACCAGGACGCCGTCGTCGCCCGCCTCGTCGATCACCTCCGCCCCGGTGGCTACATCGTGCTGGGGCATTCCGAGTCGATGATTGGCACCTCGCTCGCCGTGCGGCAGGTCGCCCCCGCCGTGTTCCAGAAGCTCTGAGATCCCCTCGATGTCCGCCTCCGCCGAAACCGACCGCAAGATCCGTGTGCTGATCGTCGACGACTCCGCCGCCGTGCGCACCACGCTCTCGGACATCATCTCGTCCGACCCCGAGCTCGAAGTGATGGCGACGGCGGCTGACCCCTATATCGCGGTCGAGCGGATCCGCGCCGAAGTGCCCGATGTCATCATCCTCGATATCGAGCTGCCGCGCATGGATGGCATCACCTTTCTCAGGAAGCTGATGTCGCAGCGTCCCATCCCGGTGGTGATCTGCTCGTCGCATGCCGGCGAGGGCAGCGACACGCTGATCGAGGCGCTGGAAGCGGGCGCCGTCGATGTGGTGCAGAAGCCGCGCGTCGATACCGCCCAGTTCCTGCACGATTCCCGCGTCCGCATCTGCGAAGCGGCCCGCTCCGCTGCCCATGCAAGGCTCAAAGGGCGCGTCCGTCCCCCGGCGCCGAAACTCGCAGTCGAAAAGAAACTCACCGCCGACGCAGTGATCCCGCAGCGCTCCGCTGCCCGCGCCGCCTCGGCTGCCGCCTCGATGCCCACCACGGCGCCGGTGATCTGCATCGGCGCCTCCACCGGCGGCACCGAGGCGCTGCGCGATGTGCTCGAGGCGCTGCCCGCCACCACACCCGGCATCGTCATCGTCCAGCACATGCCTGAGCGCTTCACCGCCGCCTTCGCCCGCCGCCTCAATGGCCTCTGCCAGATGGAGGTGAAGGAAGCCGAGGATGGCGATGTGGTCGAACCCGGCCGCGTGCTGATCGCCCCGGGCAACCACCATATGTCGCTGCAGCGCTCGGGGTCGCGCTACACCGTCAGCATCGTCGACGGGCCGCACGTGTCGCGCCATCGCCCTTCGGTCGACGTGCTGTTCCGCTCCGCTGCCTATGCCGCCGGCAAAAACGCGCTCGGCATCATTCTGACTGGCATGGGCGACGACGGTGCCCGCGGCCTGCTCGAAATGAAACAGGCCGGCGCCGCCACGCTCGCCCAGGACGAAGAGAGCTCGATCGTCTTCGGCATGCCCAAGGAAGCCATTGCGCTCGGCGCCGCCGACAAGGTGGTCTCGCTCCGCCGCGTCGCCACCGAAATCACCACCTACGCCGCCCGTGCCCCGCAAAAGGACACCGCATGACCTCGTCCCCTGCCACTGAGCTCTCCGTTATCCTCTCGCGCGTGGCGGGGGAGGGGGCCCATGCAGAGCATGGGGGAGGGGGCGGACAGACTCTCAGTAGTGCTGACGCAGATCTCCTCTCGCCCCGCATTCTCACCCTCGCCGCCGACCTCGCGGCCCCCCGCGACGCCATCGATGGCGCCTTCGTCGCCGTTGGCGGCCGGCTTGCCGAGTGCGCCGAGATCCTGTCGCGCCTCACCGACACCTTCGAAACCCTGCCGGTCGATCTCGAAGGTCCGGACCTCGCCGAGGCCACCGATCGCCTCGCCGTGGTCGGCCGCCGTGCCGGCGAGATTTCCGTCACGCTCGGCGCCGAGCAGGCCGATCTCAACCGCCTCGTCGACGCGCTGCGCGGCGCTTCGCACCCGATCTCAGAGCTGCGCCGTACCGTCAAGATGATGGGCATCGTCGCCATCAATGCCCGCGTCGTCGCCGCCAGCGTCGTCACCGACACCGAGGATTTCGGCGTTTTCACCACCGACATCGCGCAGCTGTCGGACTCTGCCACGACCACCATCCAGCGCTTCTCGCGCACCTATGAAGCGCTCAGCATCGTCGTCGGCGAAGCCGCCACCGCCCGCGCCAGCTTCGAGCAGACGCACCGCGATACGCTCTCGACTCTCGCCACTGAGCTCGAGCGCGACCTCGCCGAAGTCACCGAGCAGCGCCTCACCTCGGTCCGCTCCAGCGCCGTCACCGGCCAGATGTCCCGCGCCATCGCCGACAAGGTCGCCACCACCGTCATGGCCCTGCAGGTCGGCGACGCCACCCGCCAGCGCGTCGAACACGTCGAAGCCGCCCTCCGCGATCTCTCCACCCTTACCCTCCCCCGCGGGGCGGGGGAGGGGGCCCACGCTGAGCATGGGGGAGGGGGGAGCTCGACACTGAGTGACCCCATCACCGAACTGCAGCGCCAGCAGCTCGCCGGCGCGCGCGAAACCCTCGTCTTCGAAATGGCCTCTGGCGCCGAGGCGCTCACTCAGCTGGCCGACGACGTCGAAGCGGTGCTCGAGCATGCGCGCCAGGTCTACGGCTCTGCCGAGAACCGCTCGGCCCTCTCCGAACTGCACAGCGCCGTGCGCCGCGCCGTCACCGTGCTGCGCGATTGCGAAAGCGAGCGCGAAAAACTCGATCGCGTCGCGGTCGCCGTCTCGGAGACAGTCGGCGTCCTGCTCAACCACGTCGAGGCGGTGCAGGAGATCGAGTACAAGATGCGCCTCGTCTCGCTCAATGCCGCGGTCAAATGCGCCCAGCTCGGCCCGCGCGGCCGTGCTCTCGACGTCATCGCCCAGCAACTCAGGACCCTCACCGGCGAGACCGTGGTTTCGGCGCATGAGGCGGTCGAACGGCTGAACGAAGCTGCCCGCTTCTCCGCCGCCTTCACCAACGCCACCGGCGCCGGTGCCGGCCGCGTTGGCGATCTGGAGCGCGAGGCCGCGGCCTCGCTCACCCAGCTCGAAACCGTCGGCATGCGGATGAAGAAGGCGCTGGTCGAACTCTACGACGACGGCCCCAAGGTCGCCGACCGCCTGCACCAGGCCGTCGACAGCCTCGCCAACCACGGCGCCATCTCGGAAGCCCTGAGCGATATCGAACTGGGGATTGCCGCTCTTATCCTCCCTCGCGGGGCGGGAGAGGGCGACCAAGCGCAGCTTGGTGGAGGGGAGCTCCCCTCCATCGAACTGACCGAGTTCCTCGCCACCCTGCGCAAGCGCTACACCATGGACGCCGAGCGCCGCGTCCACGACGCCTTTACCGGCATCGAAATCGCCCCCGAACCCGCCGCCGACACCGACGCCGCCCTGGACGACCTGTTCTTCTGAACGATTGCGTCCAGGTCAGGACGCTCGGCCCCCACACCGCGCGTGGGGTGAAAGCTGCGGATCGGCTCGACCACCGGCAGTCCCCAGCCTCCCTCGCCATACGGGAGAGGATCATGGCCCAACATGTGATTTGACGTAGCGGGAACTGGTCCGACATATATGCGTTTACACGTATACAGGGGCGGCGGGCCTCTCGTTACGTGAGTCTGTCGGGGGCCAATCCGATGAATGACTTGGATAACCATGAGCTCGTCGAGCTCCTGGCGATGTTGCGCCGCAGCGACGAGAACGTCGATACGCAGCGCCTTACCAACTTCTCAGATGCGACGCTGCTCGCGGTCATCAACCCGTTGGGCGACGACCGGCTGGTGACCAACGTGCCGAGCTTCGTCGCTGTCCGTGCGGAACTGCGTCGTCGCGGCCTCTTACCGCGCGACCACTGACAAAAACTCATGGCCGGTCAGCAGGCTGGCGCCGGCGATGAGCACTAAAATCCACGCATCCTGGGCCATCTAGACTCCGGCGTTAACTTCCGGTAACGTTCCCAATAGATGCCGGGAACGGCACGGGAGGGTTGCATGGGCAGACGGCCCACCATCATTGATGTGGCAAGGCTTGCCGGCGTGTCGAAGAGCACTGCCGCACGCGCCCTCTCCGATTCCCCTGATGTCAACGACGCCACCCGGGAAAAGGTGCGCAAGGCCGCCATCGCCAGCGGCTACGAGCGCAACCACCTTGCGGTCGGCATGCGGTCCGGCCGCTCGGGCCTGTTCGGCCTCGTCATCCCCGATATCACCAACCCGTTCTGGGCCGAGGTCGCCCGCGGCGCCCAGGATATCGTCGGCGAGAACGGCGCTTCGCTGCTGGTCTTCTCATCGGACTGGGACCACGATCGCGAGGCTAGCCACCTGCGCGCCCTGCGCCAGGCCCGGGTCGAGGGCGCCATCGTCAACCCGGTCTCCGACAATGCCGAAGATTTCGGCCGCTTCGGTGTGCCTTTTTCGCTGATCGGCTCCAGCGCCGAGCGCTTCCCCGATACCCCAAGCATCGGCTCGGACATCCGTCAGGCCGTGCGGCTCGGGCTCGATCATCTGGTCGCCCGCGGCCACGCCGCGCCCGCCCTGATCCTTGGTCCGAAATCCCGCCTGGCTCGGGCCCGCTTCCTGCGTTCGGTGCATGAGCACTGCCTCGAGCGTGATATCGACCCGGCCGTGCTGCTGGTCGAAGATGGCGACTATACCTTCGAGGGTGGCCATGCCGCCATGCAGCGGCTGATGGCGCGCCAGCGCAGCGGCCACCTCACGGTGTTCTGCGCCAACGACCTGATGGCGCTCGGCGCCATGCTGGCAGTGCGCGAAGCCGGCCGCGAGTGCCCGCGCGATGTCTCCATTCTCGGCTTTGACGGGGTGCCGGCCGGCGCCTTCTCCTGGCCTGGTCTCACCACCATCGAGAAGCCGGCGCGCGAGCTTGGCCGCCGCGCTGCCCAGGCGCTGTTCGATGAGATCGCCGGTCGTCCGCAGGATGGCCGCACCTATTTGCCGTGCCGCCTGATAGAGCGAGGCTCACTCGCCGATCTGACGGTCCAAACGCCCCTGCGCGTCGCAGGAGCGGGGAGGAGCTAGAAGCATGTCGAGCGTCGAGCAAAACGCGACGGTCATTGCACGCGTCACCGGGAACGTTCCCAGATCGCAGCGCTTCGCCAATAGCGTTCGTCGTTGGTGGCCCTACTACGTCATGCTCGCCCCCGGCCTGCTGTTCTTCCTCGTCTGGCACTATTTCCCGATCTGGGAAGCCAAGATGGCATTCGAGCAGGTGCGCATCATCCCGCCCAATCTCTGGGTCGGGCTGAAGCACTTCCAGACGCTGTTCGCCTCGCCGGTGTTCTACCAGGTACTGGCCAACACGCTGATCATCTCGACGCTGAAGATCCTCTTCGTCTTCCCGGTGCCGATCATCGTCGCGCTGCTCCTGAACGAGGTGCGGAGCGGGCGGCTCAGGAAATTCGTGCAGTCGGCGATCTACTTGCCGCACTTTCTGAGCTGGGTGGTGATCGCCGGCGTGTTCATCGCCATCCTGTCGCCGTCCGATGGCGCGGTGAACCAGATCACCGGCTTCTTTGGCGCCAAGCCAGTGGCCTTCATGACCGATGGCAACTCCAGCCGCTGGGTGCTGGTGTTCTCCGAGATCTGGCGTTCTGCCGGCTGGGACAGCCTGCTCTATCTCGCCGCCATCATCGGCATCGATCAGTCGCTCTACGAGGCCGCCGAGCTCGATGGCGCCAACCGCTGGCAGAAGGTCTGGCACGTCACCATCCCCGGGATCGTCCCCACCATCGCGACGCTGTTCATTCTCAACATGGGCATGTTCCTGTCGGCCGACCTCAACCAGGTCATCAACTTCCTCAACGACGTGAACCGCGGCCAGATCGATATCCTCGATACCTATGTCTACCGCATCGGTTTGCGCACCGGCGAATACTCGCTCGCCACTGCCGCCGGCCTGTTCAAGGCGGTGTTCGGCATGATCCTCATCCTCTCGGCGCATTTCGTTTCGAAGCGCCTCACCGGCAAGGGAGTCTGGTGATGGCCGCGCCCCGTGGCACCGCGATCCGTCGCACCCCGCTCGAGCGCATCGAGTACGCCATCATCGTCACGACCCTGCTGGCGATGGTGGTGGTGATGCTGCAGCCGATCCTCAACTTGCTCGCCGTGTCATTCTCCGATCCGAGCCGGGTCGCCGGCAAGAGCGGCCTCGACATCTGGCCGTCGGGCTTCTCGCTCGATGTCTGGATGCTGCTGCTGCAGCACCCCAACGTGCAGCGCGGTATCCTCAACTCGATCTTCATCACCGCCACCGCGACCTTTATCGGCGTCGTCGGTACCGCACTGATGGCCTGGGGCCTGAGCCGGCCAAACCTGCCCGGCCGGCGGGTCATCTTTCTGCTGGTCCTCGTCACCATCGTGTTCGAGCCGGGCATCATTCCCGACTACTTCCTGATGAAGCGGATGGGCCTGCTCGACAGCTACTGGAGCGTCATCCTCTACAAGGCGGTGAACGCCTGGTACCTGATCATCCTGGTGCGCTTCTTCGAGGAGATCCCCGAGGAGCTGCTCGAGGCCGCCGAACTCGACGGCGCCAACGCCTTCCAGATTTTCTTCCAGGTGGTGCTGCCGCTGGCCAAGCCCGCTCTGGCGACCATCGCCCTGTTCTACCTGGTCTTCCACTGGAACGAGTTCTTCCGGGCGATGATCTACCTCAACGACCAGACCAAGTACCCGCTGCAGGTGGTGCTCAGGCAGTTCGTGGTCGAAGGCGACAAGCTCGCTATCGTCGGCGCCGACAACGCCGCCAACAATATCGGCGTGGCGCAGATCAACCTGAAGGCGCTGAAGGCCGGGATGATCATCATCACCATCCTGCCGATCCTCGCCATCTACCCGCTGATCCTGAAATTCTTCACCAAGGGCACCATGTCGGGAGCGCTGAAGGGATGATGGATTGTGCTGTCATTGCTGCCTCAGATGTAGGCAAACTGCCGCCATGCGGCAGGGGAGAGCGGCATGACCGAGCCCACGGCACGTCCCGCCCATTCTGGCCTGCGGATCGCGGTGCTGGTGCTGGCGGGCATCGAAACGGCGCTGTTCGCCGTCGTCGCCTCTTTCGTCCTCTACCAGGCGCTGCTTTCGAACGAGCAGCTCAGTCGGTCGATCGGCTGGGCGATCGCCGGCATAGCCGCAGCGCTCTTCGCCGTGTTCACGCTGCCGGCGCTCATCCTCGGCATTCGCGGGCGTTGGCTGAAGACCGCGCTGCTCCTCGCCATCCTCGCGGTGGCAGCTCCCGTGCTGCTCAGCCGTTTCACGTAAATTTCGCTGTTATCGGCGCCCCGTATCGGGTCATCCTGCCGCCGCTGGGCAGGGGAGTGCCGCATGACCGACATTGCCGTACGCTCGAAATCGCCCTGGCAGCGCTTCACCATCTTCGCCCTCGCCGGGCTGCAGATTGTGCTGTTCACAATCATCTGGGCCGACTTCCTGTTGCGCGCCCCGCAGATGGAACTGATCACCCGTTCGATGAGCCAGGGTTTCTCCCTCATGCTCATCGTGCCCTTCGTGATGATGACCATCCCGGCGCTGGTGCTCGCCATCCTGCGTCGCTGGCTGGTGCTGGCGCTGATCCTCGCGGTGCTGCCGATCCTCGCGGTATCGGGACTGCTCGCCCTCATCCACTTCCGCTAGCCGCGAGCGCCATCTCGTCAAACCCACCGGCCCCCACCTCCCCCTTGATGGGGGAGGCAAGCGAAGCTTGTCGCGTCAGCGACTTAGCGAAGCTCGGAGGGGGTGGGGCCGACGCACTGGCCCAACCGCCATCCCATGAACAACAACAAGCATAACGGAGGAGAATCCATGCTTAAGACCCTGCTTCTGACCACCACGGCGCTGGCGCTCAGCCTGTCGCTGGCCATGCCGGCCAGCGCCCAGACGGTGATCCGCCTGGTATCCAAGGACCTGCTCTCGACCAACCCGCCCGACGTCGCCCATATCGAGCGCATCGAAGCGGCGCTGAAGGCCCAGGGCACCGATCTCGACATCCAGATCGTCGACCTGCCGTCTTCGGGCTACGCCGACGCACTCGGCGTCATGCTGCTTTCGGGCGATATCCCCGACCTGATCTACTTCCAGGGCGGCGATGCCAAGATGGCCGACCAGGGCATCCTCGAAGACTTGAACCCCTGGATCGAGAAGTCGCCCAACCTCAAGGCGGCGCTCTGGCCGCACAATGTCGAGCGCCTGAAGAACTACCCCTATCTGCTCTATGTCTATCCGCCGCGCGCCCCGCAGCCGGTGATCCGCAAGGATTGGCTGGAAAAGCTTGGCATCCCGGCCCCGACCACCGTCGATGAGTACGAGGCCTTCTTCAAGGCCATCCACGATGCCGATCTCGATGGCGACGGCACCCCGGGCAACACTTTTGGTGTCACCACCGCCGACAACACCAATGAGCTCGACTCGATCTTCAACCAGGCCTTCGGCATCACCGGCACCTGGATGAAAGACGCGGCTGGCGAGTGGGTGAGCTCGCGCATCACCGATGCCGAAAAGGCCAAGCTCACCTGGTACGCCAAGCTCGGCGCCGAGGGTCTCTACGACAAGGAATATGTCACCTCGAAGTTCGACGTGAAGGAAGACAAGTTCTACACCGGCAAGGCCGGCGTGATCTTCGGCTCCTCGGCAGAAGTCATCGACATCTATGGCGGCAAGATGCGCCAGGCACATCCGGAAACCCCGATCGAGCTGGCGCTGCTGCCGATCCCGTCGGGTCCGGGCGGCCAGGGGCTCTCGGCCACTGATGTCTCGAAGGAAAGCCGCGGCTTCGCCATCTCGACCACCTCTGAGCACAAGGAAGAAGTCGCAAAACTCCTCGACTTCATGGCGTCGACCGAAGGCCAGATGATGGACCGGATGGGCTTCGAGGGCGAGGAATACACCAAGTCCGGCGACACCTACACCATCACCGACAAGATGAGCACCTGGTACGCCCGCTTCTTCGCTGCCGCCAACTTCGTGCCGCCGGTGGAGTGGAAGTCGACCGCCGCCCAGGAGTCGCTGAAGAACATCACCACCTGGTTCAAGCCGGACAACGCCTTCGTCTGGCCGTCCGACTACGCTGCTGACCTCGACGCGACCGAGAACGTCTACCGCGCCTGGGTCTACAAGTTCATCTCCGGCGAAGCCTCGATGGACCAGTGGGATGCCTTCGTCGCCGAATGGAAGGCCGCCGGTGGCGACCGCCTCAACGAGTACGCCCGGACCAAGCTGAACGGCTAAGCCCGGACCACCGCGTCCCGCCCGTGGCGTCCTCCCACGACCACGGGCGGGTGCGGTGACAGATTTAGACAAGCGGAAGTAGACCATCATGCCCACCTCACTTCGCGGCCGCGTCCGCGCCATGCTGCACGGCATCGCCCTGGGCGACGCGCTCGGCGCCCCGGTCGAAAAGCTCTCGGCTGCCGATATCCGGGCCCGCTATGGCCGGGTCACCTCGCTCGAGGCGCGCTGGCACAAGATGGATCTGCCGCCCGAGCAGCGAAATCACCGCATCCGCGGCAACGGCATCGTCACCGACGATACGCTGATGACCCTGGCGCTGATGGATATCTACGCCGAAACTAACCATCACCTCGACGCCTGGGACATGGCCGACGGCATGGTGCGCCAGATCGCCTGGACCCCCCGCTGGATTCCGGAGATGCAGCGCGAGGCCAACCTGATCGACCGCCTGTTCTACCCCGAAAAGTGGATCTTCCAGCGTCACCAGCTGGCCAATTGCGACCCCCGCCAGGGCGGCATCGGCAACATGGTCAACTGCGGCGCCGCCATGTACATCGCCCCGGTCGGCGTGGTGAATGCCTGTGATCCCAAGGCCGCCTATGACGAGGCCATCGCCTTCGCCCAGGGCCACCAGGAGAGTTTCGGGCTCGAAGCCGCCGGCGCCTTCGCCGCTGCCGTCGCCGCCGCCTTCACCCCAGGTATCGGCATTGAAGAGATCGTCGAGCGGGTCATTGCCCTCAGCAAGGACGGCACGCGCGAGGCGATCCGCGCCATCGCCGAAGTCGCTTCGCGGCTCAAGGGTGCCGAGCACGCCGAGGTGGTCGCCGCCTTTCACGCCGCCATCGCCCCGTTCTCGCCGATGGGCGACGACGTGAACCACACCAAGGCCCGCGCCGGCCGGCTCTCAATGGCTTACCAGCCGTCGCGGCTGGGCTCGATCGAGGAATTGCCGCTGGCGCTCGGCTTCGCCCTGGTCAATGGCGGCGACTTCCGCACTGCCATCGAGGACGGCATCAATTCCGGCCGCGACACCGACTCGATCGGCGTCATGGCCGGCGCCATCCTGGGCGCGCTGCACGGCGAGAGCGTCATCCGCGATGCTGACCGCCAGACCCTCGACAGCGCCAACCGCCTCGATCTCACCGCCGCTGCCGATCGCTTCACTGCGACCGTCACCGATATCCTTCTCGCCGACCGGCGGGCCCGCGAAGCTGCCGAACGCAGCCGCGACAGCCTCCTCGCCGATCTCCCGACCGCCAGCGTCGTCAATCTCTGACCACCGGACCGTTCATGCCCCTGACCACTACCGAAATCTTCGATCGCATCTATGCCGGCTTCATCGGCAAGGCCATCGGCGTCCGCCTGGGCGCGCCGGTCGAGCCGACCATCTGGAGCTATGACCGCATCCGCAACACCTATGGCGAGGTCACCCAGTACCTGCGTGACTTCAAGAATTTTGCTGCCGACGACGATACCAATGGCCCGGTCTATTTCATCCGCGCGCTGCGCGATTACGGCTTGAAGGCCACCGCTGCCGATGTCGGCCGCACCTGGCTGAACTATGCCGCCGAGGAACACGGCATGTACTGGTGGGGCGGCTTCGGCAATTCCACCGAGCACACCGCCTACAAGAACCTCAAATCCGGCATGGAGGCGCCGGAGTCCGGCTCCATCGCCACCAACGGCACCACTGTCGCCGAGCAGATCGGCGGCCAGATCTTCATCGACAGCTGGGGCTGGGTGAACCCGGGCAATCCGACGCGTGCCGCCAAGATGTCGGCCATGGCGGCTTCCGTCGCCCATGACGGCGACGGCCTCAACGGCGCCCGCTTCTGCGCCGCCGCCATCGCCCAGGCCTTCGTCGCCAAATCCATCGACGAGATCGTCGAAACCGGCCTCTCGACCATCGATGCCAGTTCGACCTACGCCCGCGTCGCCCGCGCCGTCATCGACTTCCACAAGGCCAACCCGACCGACTGGCGCCTTTGCCGCGACATGCTGACCGCCGATTGGGGCTATGACCGCTATCCCGGCGTCTGTCACATCATCCCCAATGCCGGCGTCACCGTGATGGCCATCCTCTACGGCGCGGGCGAACTGACCCGTACCGCCGAGATCGCCACGATGGCCGGTTGGGACACCGATTGTAACGCCGGCAATGCCTGCGCCATCGTCGGTACCTTCCAGGGCGTACAGCCGAGCTGGGACAAGTATCGCAAGCCCATCAACGACTTCGTCATCGCCTCCGGCGTCATCGGCACGCTCAACGTCGTCGATATCCCGAGCTTTGCCCGCGAGCTCACCGTCCTCGCCCTCCGCCTCGACGGCAAGGAGCCGCCGGCGCCGTGGGTCGAGGATTTCGAGCGTCGTGGCGTGCGCTTCGATTTCGACGCGCCGGGCGCCACGCATGCCTTCCGCACCGAGCCGTTCAACCAGATCGAGGTGAAGTCGGCGACCGGCAAGCAGGGCCCCAACTCGCGCGGCGCGCTCGAAGTGCTGCTCGATCGGCTCGAGCGCGGGCAGGGCGGTCGCATCTTCTGGAAGCCGTTCTACCGCCGCGCCGATTTCGACGACGAGCGCTACCGCCCGATGTTCACTCCGCTCGCCGATGCCGGCCAGACGGTGAAGTTTAAACTGCAGCTCGACCCCTGGAACGGTGACGGCAACCTCCGCGTCGCCCCCTATGTCCGCCGCGCCATTTCCGGCGAGATCGTCGAAACCGGCGCCTGGCACGTCCCGAGCGCCGCGGGCTGGCAGGACTATGAGTTCACGATCCCCGAGGGGGACGAGGCGATCGACGAGATCGGCGTCTTGGTCGAGTATTTTGGGCGCCTGAAGTTCCTCGGCCGGCTCTACCTCTCGGAGTTCTCGGTATCGGGGAAGGGCAGGCTCGCCATCGACCCCAAGACCGAAAAGCAGGAATGGGGCGGCATCACCCGCTTCACCTGGAACCGCGGTCACTGGTCGCTGCAGGACGGCGCCATCCACGCCCACACCGCCGAAGACGCCGACGCCTGGACCGGCAACGGCTATCTCCGCGACGTCACCGTCAGCGCCGACCTGACCCCGCTCGCCGGCAAATCCCACCTCGTCGCCGCCCGCGTCCAGGGCACGTCCCGCTTCTATGCGGCCGGCTTCGAGAATGGCGAAGCCGTAATCCTGAAGCAGGACCATGGCACGACGGTACTGGCGCGGGCGCCGTTCGCGGCGAAGCCGGGCGAGGCGCACAAGCTGGCGCTTACTGTGGTGGGCGATAAGCTGACGCTCAGCGTCGACGGCAAGGAGCTCGTTTCGGCGACCGACGGCCAGTTCCGCTACGGCCAGGCCGGCCTGCGCATGGCCTCGGCCGGTCGGATGACGGTCGCGCGGCTGGAAGTGGTCGAAGTCTGATGTTCGGGCGTGTGGCCACCCCCACCCTTGATCCCTCCCCACAAGGGGGAGGGAGACGCGCACCGCAGTTTCGGTTCTTGCTTGTCCCTCCCCTTGATGGGGAGGGTAGCGCAGCTTGGCGGCACCAGCGGCCTAGCGAAGCTGGGTGGGGTGGAGCAGCATGACCCAACCTATCCCCTTCAACCCCCTCGCCACCGGCCCGCTCGATGGCATCCGGGTCATCGATCTCAGCCGGCTGGTCGCCGGCAACATGCTGTCGCTGCAGCTCGCCGATTTCGGTGCCGACGTCATCAAGATCGAGCCGCCGCAGGGTGATCCGTTGCGCGAGTGGCGCGATGACGGGCACTCGCTCTACTGGAAGACCTACGGCCGCAACAAACGCTCGGTGCAGCTCAACCTGCGTGAGGCCCCGCACATGGCGGCGCTCAAGGCGCTGCTCGCGACCGCCGACGTCTTCATCGAGAATTTTCGTCCTGGCACGCTCGAGGAGATGGGCCTCGCGCCCGACGCGCTGCTCGCCGCCAACCCCAACCTCATCGTCGTCCGTATCTCCGGTTTCGGCCAGACCGGGCCTTACGCGCAGTTCCCCGGCTTCGGCACCATCGTCGAGGGGATGAGTGGCTTTGCCTACCGCACCGGCTTTCCGGATCGCGAACCGGTGCTGCCGCCGCTGGCGCTGGCCGATATGATCGCCGGGGTCTACGGCGCCAACGCCACCGTCACGGCGCTGTTCGCCCGCTTCCGTGGGCGTGCCAAGGGGCAGGTCATCGATCTCAGCCTGCTCGAACCGATGTACTCGGTGCTCGGTCCGGAAGCCGCGATCTTTCAGGTGACCGGCAAGGTCAAGGAGCGTTCCGGCTCCGCCTCCAACACCGCCTCGCCGCGCAACGTCTATCGCTGTTCCGACGGCAAGTATGTCGCGCTCTCGGGCTCCACCCCGCAGGTCGCCCGTCGCATCTTCGAGGTGATCGGCAAGCCGGAGATGAACAGCGATCCGCGCTTTGCCACCAACTCCGACCGGGTGAAGCATCGCGACCTCGTCGATGCCGCGGTCGGCGAATGGTTTCTGCGTCACAGCCATGACGAGGCGCTCGCCATTATGCGCGAGGCCGGCGCCACCGTCGGCCCGATCTATTCGATCGCCGATATCGCCGCGGACCAGCATTTCATTGACCGTGGCATCATTGTCGATGTCGAAGACAAGGATTTCGGCGCCCTGCCGATGCACAACATCCTGCCGCGCCTCAGCGAAACCCCCGGCACCTTCCGCCGCCCGGCGCCCGACCTCGGCGAGCACACCGCCGAAGTGTTGCGCGAAGCCGGCGTCGATCCTGCTACGGTACTTGGATGAAGCTCCGCTCCCTCCTCTACGTTCCGGCCCATTCCGAACGCTTCGTCGCCAAGGCGCATGAGCGCGGCGCCGACGCCATCGTCCTCGACCTCGAGGATGCGGTGCCGGAGGCTGACAAGGATGCGGCGCGGGCCAGCCTCGCGGCCACGGTTCCTGCCGTCAGCCGCAACGGCGCCGCGGTTTTCGTCCGTATCAACTCCGGTGCTCGCCAGCGCGAGGATGCGCTCGCGGCCTGCCGTGCCGGCGCCACCGGCGTGATGGTGGCCAAAGCCAGTTCCTCCGCCGCGCTCGATGCTCTCGCCGGCGCATTGCGCGCCGAAGAGGCTAAGCTCGGCCGCCCCGCCATGAGCTTCCTGGCCCTGATCGAGGGCGCCGCCGCGCTGCTCGACGCTCGCGTCATTGCCGCCAATCACCGCGTCATCGGCCTGCTGCTCGGCAGCGAAGATCTCGCCACCGAGCTCGGCGCCACGCCGACGCCGGAGGTCCTGCGCCATCCCAAGCTGCTGCTGCATTACGCCGCCAAGGCGGAGAAGAAGCTCAGCTTTGGCCTCCTGCAATCGAGCGCCGATTACACCGATCTCGAAGCGCTGGCCGCTGCCGCCACCGAGGCCAAGGCGCATGGCTTCGATGGCGCCACCTGTGTCCATCCTTCCGCCGTCGCGGTATTGAACGCCGGCTTCTCGCCGAGCGACGCCGAACGTGACTGGGCCCAACGGGTCGTCGCCGCTGCGGCGGAGCATGCCGGCGCCTTCCAGCTCGATGGCCGGATGGTCGACGCCCCGATTGTTGCCCGGGCGCGGAAGATTCTTGAGGGGTAGTGCGCCCTTGGGGGGCACCACCTGCTCCCCCACTCGATGTCATCCCAGCGAAAGCTGGGACCCAACTCACCGCTGGCTCGGGCTGCGAAATGGGTCCCAGCTTTCGCTGGGATGACACCCGGTGGAGGAGGCGAGAGCGTGGACCATCACGGGTGCGGCGCACTGCGGCCGGTGGTTCAACGAAACGCTTAGTCCTAAGCCGCGATCCCGGTGAACTCGAGGAACGCCTCGAGCGGCAGCGGTTTTGACAACAGGTACCCCTGCAGCTCGTGGCAGCCGCGCGCCATCAGGTAATCGCGCTGCTGCTCGGTGGCGACGCCCTCGGCGGTCACCTTCATGTTCAGCGATCGCGCCAGGTCGATAATGGTCCTGACGATCACCTCGGCATCGGTAGATTGGCCGAGCTGGCCGACGAACGAGCGGTCGATCTTCAGCTTGTCGACATTGTAGCGCCTGAGGTAGTTGAGCGACGAATAGCCGGTGCCGAAATCGTCGAGCGCCAGCCGGATACCTGCTGCCCGCAACCGGGTCAGCCCGCTCTCGGTGGCTTCCGACGTATCGAGCAGCACGCCCTCGGTGATCTCGAGCTGCAACCGTGCCGGACTGATGCCGAGCAGCCGCAGCTGCTCGATCACCCGATCGACAAAGCGCCGGCTCTTCAGTTCCACCGGCGAGACGTTCACCGCCACCCAGGGGATTGTCGTCCGCGCCAGCATGCGGCAGGCTTCCTCGAGCACCCATTCGCCGAGTTTCTCGATCAGCCCGCGGTCTTCCGCCACGCCGATGAACACATCAGGCGCCAGCCGGCCGCGCTCCGGGTGCTCCCAGCGCACCAGCGCCTCGGCGCCCGCCACGGTGCGGCCGTCGGCAGCGAAGATCGGCTGGTATTCGAGGGTCAGCTCGCCGCCGGTGTCGAGGGCTCGGCGCAGATCCTGCTCGATGCGCCGCTTCTCCTCGACCGTCTCGGCCATCGGCGGCGTAAACACCTCCCAGCGCCCGCGGCCGCGCGCTTTGGCTTCGTAGAGCGCGATGTCGGCCTCGCGCAGCATGCTGAGCGCGTCCGATCCCGGCCGCCATGGGGCGATGCCGAAGCTGGCAGTGATGAACGCCGGATCGTCAAACAGCCGGAACGGCCGCCCGAACTGCAACTGGATCGCCCGGCACAGCGATTCCGCCGCGCCTGCCGCAGGCCCGGAGAGCAGGATTGCGAACTCGTCGCCACCCACCCGCGCCAGCGTCCCCGCCGGCCCCACCAGCTGGAACAGCCGGTTGGCCAGCTGGCGCAGCAGGTCGTCGCCCGCCACGTGCCCCAGCGTGTCGTTGATGTGCTTGAACCGGTCGAGGTCGATCAGCACCAGCGTCGCCGGCACGCCCTCCGCTGCCCGCCCGGCAAGGGCCGCCAGGTCGCGTTCGAACTGCGCCCGGTTGGGCAGCCCGGTCAGCGAGTCGTGGTAGGCGAGGAAATGGATATGCGCTTCGGTGCGCCGCCGCTCGGTGATGTCGCGGGCGCTGCACACCAGCCCGATGATCTGACCCTCGGGGTTGCGCAGCGGCAGCTTCGAGGTCGAGAGCCAGAGCTGCGTGCCGTCGGGGCGGACCACATATTCCTCGTGGTCGATCAGCGCCTTCTCGCCGCGGATGACGCTCATGTCATCTTCGTAGTAGCGCCGCGCCAGCTGCGGCGGATGCACGTCGAGATCGGATTTGCCGATCAGCGTATTGGGATCGCCATGCCCAAGGTCCGCCGCCACCGCGCGGTTGGCAATGACGAAGCGTGCGTCCTTATCCTTGATGTAGAGATAGTCGGGCACCTGGTCGATCATGGTGCGCAGCCAGCTGCGCTCCACCTGGGCCCGCTGCTGCTCCCCGGCCAGCTCCGCCGCAAAACGCTGCAATCGCTCGTTGGCGGCCACCAACGCGGCAAGCGATTCCGGTGGCTCGGGGCGAGCGACGTGCTGGACGGGGGACCGCTTCACAACCATCGGGGCCTCGGAACCGGATAGTTCGGGCGACTATCATGCTAGGCAGCAATGGATAAGCAACTCCTAATCTACGCTAAGTACAAGGCCTGCCCTCAGCGCCCCGCCGCAGCAGCGGAGCGATAGTCGCTCGGCGAGATGCCGTTGAGCCGCCGGAACGCCTTGGCGAAATAGTTCCCATTGGCGAAGCCGGTTGCCGCGGCGATGGCGGCGACTGGCTGGTCGGTGGCGATCAGCAGCCGGGTTGCCCGTTCCATCCGTGCTGCGAAGACGAAATCCGAGGGGCTATGCCCGGTCTCGCCGCCAAAACGCCTGACGAAATGCGCCCGGCTCAGCCCGGCCACGCGCGCCAGCCGGTCCACCCCCAGCGGCTCGCCCAGGTGCTCGGCGACAAAACTCTGCGCCCGGGCGATCGGCGGCGCCACATTGGTGGCGAGCGGCGTCGCGCCGAACAACCCGTCATGCAGCGCCATCATGGCGTCATACGCCGCGGCCGAGGCCTCGCCGCTGAGCAGTTCGGGCGATCGCATCAGCCGCACGCAGGCCTCCGCCATGCGGTCGACCGCGCCTGCTCCCGGCGTCACCACCGGTCCCTTGAGATCGATGATCGCCCGCATCAGCCGCAGCGCCTCGCGCCCATTGGCGCCGATCCAGAAATACTCCCAGGTCTGCCCCCGATCGAGCCAGTAGCGGTTGGCATGCGGAAAGCTCAGCACCATGGTCGAGCCAGGCAGCAGCACGTGCCGGGCCCCGGCATAGTCGAGCTCGCCCCGCCCGGCGATGGTGTGCTGGATGATGACGAACGGTACGTCGCCGCGTTTCAGGCCCTCCCAGTTATAGACCTCGTTGACGCGCTTCTCGAAGCCGGCGCCGGTGGCCATCACGTGAAAGCCCAGCGGCCCGCGCGGTGGCGCGATGGCCTGGATCTTGTGCCCATGGGCAATCAGGTCGGACAGCATGAAATTACCCGCGATCGCATGTCTTTCCTCTACACCCTCGACCCGCCTTGCCGCTAGATGGAGCCCAATTCAAAGGGGAGGAACGCCATGTCGTTCAAAGTCGCGATCATCGGCGCCGGTTCGGTCGGCTTCACCAAGACCCTGATCTCGGATCTGCTCAAGGTGCCAGAATTCGCCGATGTCGAGTTCGCGCTGACCGATATCAACGCCCACAACCTCGACATGATCCAGCAGATCATCTCGTCGATCGTGGCGGTCAACAATCTGCCGGCCAAGGTCACCGCCACCACCAACCGGCGCGAAGCTCTGTCAGGCGCGCGCTACATCATGAGCTGCGTCCGCGTCGGCGGGCTCGAGGCCTTCGCCACCGACGTCAACATCCCGCTGAAATACGGTGTCGACCAGTGCGTCGGCGACACCATCTGCGCCGGCGGCATCCTCTATGGCCAGCGCAACATCCCGGTCATTCTCGATTTCTGCAAGGATATCCGCGAGGTCGCCGAGCCGGGTGCGCTGTTCCTCAACTACGCCAACCCGATGGCGATGAACACCTGGGCCGCCGATCTCTATGGCGGCGTCGACGTGGTCGGGCTTTGTCATGGCGTGCAGCACGGCGCCCACCAGATCGCCCAGGTGCTCGGCGTCGATGACCGCGACCTCGACTATGTCTGCTCGGGCATCAACCACCAGACCTGGTACATCGACATCCGCGCCAAGGGCCGCAAGATCGAGGCGGACGAGCTGATCGCCGGCTTCGAAAAGCACCCGGTCTATGCAAAGCAGGAAAAGGTCCGCATCGACGTGCTGAAGCGCTTCGGCGTCTATTCGACCGAGTCGAATGGTCACCTCAGCGAATACCTGCCCTGGTACCGCAAGCGCCCGGAAGAGATCTCGCGCTGGATCGACATGAGCGACTGGATCCACGGCGAAACCGGCGGTTATCTCCGCCACTCCACCGAGCGCCGGAACTGGTTCGAGACCGATTTCCCCAAGTTCAAGGCCGAAGCCACCAAGTCGCTGTCGGAGCATAAGCGTACCACCGAGCACGCCAGCTACATCATCGAGGCGCGCGAAACCGGCCGCACCTATCGCGGCCATTTCAACCGCCGCAACAACGGCATCATCAAGAACCTTCCGGCTGACGCCATCATCGAGAGCCCGGGCTTCGTCGACCGCTTCGGCATCAACATGGTCGAGGGCATCGAGTTGCCGATCGCCTGCGCCGCCACCTGCTCGGTGTCGATCAGCGTGCAGCGCATGAGCGTCGAGGCGGCGATGACCGGCAATATCGACATGCTGAAGCTCGCCGTGCTGCATGACCCGCTGGTCGGCGCCATCTGCACCCCCGACGAGGTCTGGCAGATGGTCGACGAAATGGTGGTCGCCCAGGCCCAGTGGTTGCCGCAATATGCCGACGCCGTCCCCGCCGCCAAGGCCCGGCTGGAAAAGGCCACGGTGAAGACCAGGGATTGGGCCGGCGCCGCCCGCAAGGTGGTCCGCTCGGTCGAAGAGCTGCGCGAGATGAAGGGGGCGCATCACTGACGCCGGAGCGTGGGGCCACCCCCACCCAGCTTCGCTACGGCTTCGCCTAGCTGCGCTACGCTCCCCACAGGGGGGAGGGAGAGCAAGAACCGAAAGTGCAGTAAGCGTCTCCCTCCCCTTGTGGGGAGGGATCAAGGGTGGGGGAGCCCCACGCGCCGAACGTGAGGGTGCGAGAAGTTAACTCCCGTTAACCCGACTCCCTGCATGGTGGCGGCATGTCCGATGTCGCCACCGCGCTGCTGCAACTGATCGGCCGCACCGAGCCCGCCGCCGACCCGGCGCTGGCGGCGGTGAAGCTAACGCGTGCCAGCCTCGACGCGCTGATCCTCCGCCTCGGCCAGAGCATCGACGCCAAGGTCACCGCGCAACTCGCCGGCGGCCTGACCCAGTTCACTGCCGGCGGCGAGAGTTTCGTGCTGAAGCTCGAGACGCCGCTGCCGGTCAACACCGCGGTGACCCTGAAGATCACCCCGACGCCGACCGGTCAGCCTGCCGTCACTGTCACCGTGCAGCCGCAACCTGCAGTTGCCCAGCCGGCTCCGCCAGCGCCACAAGCGCTGCCGCCGCTGCCACCACCGCCTGCCGCCACAACGGCGCCGCCTCCACCGGTTCCGTCGGCTGCGCAACCCGCACCTCCCGCGCCACCACCGCCCGGCGCTTCACCGGCTGCGGCAATGCCGGCGACCCCATCCGTTTCTCCGGCTGCCCCGGCGCTGCCAACCCCCACCCAGGCTCAGCCGCCGATCCCGGCCGCTCAAGCGCCGGCGACCCCGGCGCTACAAGCCGCGCCCGCGGCGCCCCCGCCGGTTCCCCACGCGCCGGTTCAGCAGGCGGCGGCTGCCATGGTGCCAGCTGTGGCGACGCCAACGCTGCCATCAGCTCCAGCCCCGGTAATGCAGGCGCCGCCAACCGCGCTCGCCCCAGCAGCGCCGGCTCAACCAGTTCCGACGGCAGTTCCGCCGCTCAACCAACCGACCACACCTGCCGCCGTCTCGACGCCGCCAGCGCCGGTTGCGGTTTCCACGCAGCCCGCGATCGCCCAGCTCTCTCCGTCCGCCCCGGCCCTCCCGGCGAGCAACTCCCCCACGACGAGCAGTCCGACACCGTCGCCGATCTCGCAACCCGCGGCCACCACGTTGCCTACGCCAGTTGTCGCAAGCGGTCCGGCACCGGTCGGTGCGCCGCAGCTCGTATCCGCCCCGGCGTTGCCAACCCCCGCACCTCAGGCAGCGGCCCCGACCTCGCTGGCACCGCCCACAGTCGTACCGCCAATGCTCGCAGCACCGATATCGACCCCACGCCCGGCGCCGCCGCCCGCCTCTCCGCCACTCGCCCAGATCCTCGCCGACCCCGTCCAGGCCGCGGCGCGCCAGGATAGCGTCCTGCCGCTGATCGCCCGGCTTGCGACACTCGCCGCGCCCACCGCTGCGGCGCTGCCGCGTCCCGCCCTCGAAGCCATCGCCATGCTGCTCGGCACCCGGCTCGACCTCAACCGCGCCCCGCCCGACGGCAAATCGCTTCGCGACGCTGTGCTGCGCACCGGCATCATCACCGAGCCCGGCACCCGCACCCCCACCGATGCCAAATCCGCCCTGCTGCAGCTGCGTTCGGCGCTCTCGGGCTTCCTCGGCGGCGAAGTCGAGGCGATCGCCCCGGTGACGCGGCGTCCACCCCCACCGCTGAAGGGGGAGCCCGTCCGTGCCCCTTCCACCCAGCCCGCGCCGCCTCTGGCTGAAGAACCAGTCGAGACGGCCCGGCAACTGCTCGGTCACGCCGATGCGGCGCTGTCGCGCACAAAGCTGCTGCAGCTGGCCTCGAACCCCGCCGACGCCGCTCGCCCCAATGCAGTAGCGCCCGCCGCCGAGTTCCGGGTGGAAGTGCCGATGCAGCTCGGCGCCGAAACCGGCATCCTGCAACTGCTGGTCGAGCGTGACGGCAAGCATAAGCGCAGCCCGGCCGAGCGTGGCTGGCGCATGCGTTTCGCGCTCAACTTCGCCGCCACTGGCGAAGTCGGCGCCGAGGTGGCGTTGCTGGGCCGCAGCGCCAACGTCTCGCTGTGGGCGGCCGAGCCGGCCACGGCCGAGGCGCTCGAGGCGATGCTGCCCGACCTCGCTCCGGCGCTGGCCCGCCACGGCCTCGATGTCGCTTCCGTGCGGGTCCGCCGCGGCGCGCCGCAACCCGCCGCCCGCGCCCCGGGACAATTGCTGGACAGCGCCCGATGACGGACACTCCAAAGCCCGTCAGCCTCGCCGTCGCGCTGGAATATGAGCGCGGCACTCGAGATGCCCCCCGCATCATCGCCAAGGGGCGGGGCGAACTGGCTCGTCGTATCGTCGAGGTCGCCGGCGAAGCCGGCGTCGTCATCGAGGCCAACGGCCCGCTCGCCGAAGCGCTGGCGAGCGTCGAACTCGACGAGCAGATCCCGATCGAGCTCTACGAAGCGGTGGCCGAGATCATCGGTTTCGTCCTCCGCGCCAGCGCCCAGCGCCACTGGACGCCTACGGCAGGCAGCTAGCGTCCCCACCTTGCATTCTCACCCGGGTCCGGGCGAAGTGACGCGCCATTCCCTGGAGCCCGCGTCATGCCGACCATTGCCGACCTCGATACTCCCGCCGTCCTCATCGATATCGATCGCGTCGAGGCCAATCTGCAGCGGGCCCAGGCACATGCCACCGAGCAGGGCTATGCCCTGCGCCCGCACATCAAGACCCACAAGCTGCCGCGCTTCGCCAAACGCCAGGTCGAACTCGGCGCCGTCGGCATCACCGTGCAGAAGCTGGGTGAGGCCGAGGTGATGGCCGATGCCGGCATCGCTGATATCTTCCTGCCCTACAATATCCTCGGGCCCAGAAAGCTGGCGCGGCTCAAGGCGCTGAACGAGCGCGTCACCCTCTCGGTCACCGCCGACAGCCCCGACACGCTGTTCGGCTACGCGGCGACCTTCACCGAGGGCAAGCCATTGACCGTGCTGATCGAATGCGATTCCGGCGGTGGTCGATGCGGTGTGCAGACGCCGGCCCAGGCGCTGGCGCTGGCCCGCCAGATCGCGCTCGCCCCCGGCCTGCGTTTCGGTGGCCTGATGACCTATCCGCCGCTGCATGGGGTTGAGAAATCCAATGCCTGGCTCAGCGAGGCGGTGGCGCTGTTCGCTCAAGCTGGTATCGCCGTGTCGCGCGTCTCCTCGGGCAACAGCCCGGACATGTGGGCCCCCGCCGCCGCGCCCGTCACCGAGCGGCGCCCCGGCACCTACATCTACTACGATCGCTTCCAGGTGAAGGAACGGGTGGCCGGCCTCGACGATTGCGCGCTCAGCGTCCTCGTCACCGTGGTCAGCCGGCCCACTGCCACCCGCGTGGTCATCGATGCCGGCTCCAAGTCGCTGACCTCCGATCTCCTCGGCATGGAGGGCTTCGGCCTCGTCATGGGCACTGATCTCACGGTGAAGGGGCTCTCCGAGGAGCACGGCGTCATCGAGCTGCCGGTCGCTTCGGATTGGCCGCGCATCGGCGAGCGGCTGCGCATCATCCCCAACCACGCCTGCGTCATCTCCAACCTGTTCGACAGCGTGATGCTGATCTCCGGCGACGAGGTTCGCGAAGTGGTTCCTGTTGCGGCCCGCGGTCGAGTCGACTGAGCGCTTTCCGGAAAAGTCGACAAAATCGAAAATCCGGAGCTTTCGGCGTTTCACTGCAACGGGGAAATGCTTTAGAACTCCTCACGCAAGGGAGTGGTATTCAAATGGTCGCTGATTGGTATGATGGTTTGACGCTGGCAACCGAGTGGCGTCCGGCCGCTGAAGGTGTGGCGGCGCGCTACCGGCTGATGCTCACCAACGATACCGGCGAGGCGCTGCGCGATTTCCGGCTCGGCTTTTCCGGCCCGGCGCGGGTCAGCGACGATGCCGAGATTGTCGGCGCCAAGGTGGTGACCCAGCTTTCCAATTTCTGTGAGCTGGCGCCCGAGCGCGGCTTCGTGCTCGCCCCCGGCGCCCGCTGGACCATCGATGTGCTGAAGCTCGATTACCCGATCCGCCATTGGACCGACGGCGCCACCACCGGCTTCCTCGTTCTCGCCGATGGCACGACGCGCTCGCTGCGCACCGTGCCGACCCGGCGTGAGGGCAGCGACACCCTGCGGAAGAAAGGCACCGCCATCTTCGAGGTCCCCGAGCACCCGCCGGTGCCGGTGTCGATCGTCCCCTGGCCGCAGGATGTGGCGGTTTCCGGCCGCCGCACCGCGCCCGCCGGCTTCGCGCCGATCGCCTCGGCCATTGGCAAATCCGCCGCTGCCGCCTTCGGCAAGCTGACGGAGAAACTGTTTCCCGGCGAAGGTCTCGTCCGCCCCGCCCATGAAGGCGGCCTGCCGGTCGAGCTGGTCGCCGGCGCCGGCGGCAAGGAAGGCTATGCCATCGAGTTCTCCACCGACCGGGCTCGCATCGTCGGCGAAACCGAAACCGGCCTGCTCTATGGCCTGATCACACTGGGCCAGATCCTGCGTGGCGCCCGTATCCACCTGCGCCAGTTCAACTTCCCCACTGCCGGCCGCATCGAGGATGCCCCGGCCATGGCGTGGCGCGGCAGCCATCTCGATGTCGCCCGCCGCTACTACGCCAAGGACGAGGTCGAGCGCTTCATCGCCATCCTCGCCTGGAACAAGCTCAATGTGCTGCACTGGCACCTGAGCGACGACGAATCCTGGCGCGTCGAGATCGACGCCTATCCGCAGCTCACCGGCAAGGGCGCCTGGCGCGGCTACGGCATGCCGGTGCCGCCGCTGCTTGGTTCGGGTCCGGAGCGCACCGGCGGTTACTATTCGAAGGCCGATATCCGGGCCATTGTCGGCTTCGCCACCGAGCTCGGCGTCGACGTGGTGCCTGAGATCGATATGCCGGGCCATTGCTATGCCATGCTGCAGGCCATCCCGGCACTGCGCGATCCGGGCGAGAATGCGCCGTATTATTCGATCCAGAGCTTCCCCAATAACTGCCTCAACCCGGCGGTCGAAGCCACCTATGGCGTGGTCGAGGCGATCATTGACGAGATGGTCGAGCTCTTCCCCTCGCGCTACTTCCATGTCGGCGCCGACGAAGTGCCCGAGGATGCCTGGCACTCCTCGCCGGCCGCCAACAAGATGCGGCAGAAGCTCGGCGTTACCGGCGCCGCGCCGCTGCAGGCCCACTTCCTGCAGCGCCTGCAGGCCTACCTTACCTCGAAGGGCAAGCTGACCGGGGCTTGGGAAGAAGCCTCGCATGGCGGGGGCATCGACAAGGCCAATTGCTATCTGGTCGGCTGGCGCACCACCGAGGGCAGCCAGCAACTCGCCGCCGAGGGCTACGAGGTCGTCGTCGCCCCGGGCCAGGCCTACTATCTCGATATGGCCAATACCGAGGATTGGCACGAGTGCGGCGCCGCCTGGGCCGGCTGGTCGTCACCGGAAAAAGCCTACAGCTTCGAGCCGACTGCCGGCTGGAGCGACACCGAGCGGAAGAAACTGCTCGGCGTCCAGGCCTGCATCTGGTCCGAGCCGATGACCGATCGCGCCGTGTTCGACCGGCTGGTCTTCCCGCGCCTCTCGGCCGTCGCTGAAACCGGCTGGAGTTCCAACCGCGATTTCAGCCGCTTCAAGGCGCTGGTCGGCCTGATGCCGAACCTTTACGGTCGCTACGAAGGATTCTGAGTGAAGGACTGATAGGACAAATGGGCGATCTGCTGGTCCGGCTGTATGACCTGCCGGACATTGCCTCCGAAGCAAAGGTGCAGGCGGCCGGGGTGACCGTCCGCCGCGCCCTGCCGCCGGAGCGTCACGTCGTCACCGCCTGGGTCGGCAAACACTTCAGCCCGTTCTGGGTATCCGAGGTCGAGGCGGCGATGAGCCGCCTGCCGGTCACCTGCTGGATCGCCGTGAAGGATAACCAGCTGCTCGGCTTCGCCTGCCACGACGCCACGGCCAAGGGCTTTTTCGGCCCCACCGGGGTCGACGAGGCGGCGCGCGGGCAGGGGATCGGCGAGGCCCTGCTGATCGCCACCCTGCGCGGCATGCGCGAGGCGGGCTATGCCTATGCCGTCATTGGCGGTGCCGGCCCGGTCGAGTTCTATCAGAAGCGGCTCGATGCTATGGTGATCCCCAAATCCGAGCCCGGCATTTACAATGGGATGCTGCGACCACCCAAGTCGGATTGAATCCAGCGTATCGACTAACCTTGCATTTACTCGCTACCGCTAGGCTATGAGCTTCGATCTCCTTGGGATTTCCGGGGCTCCAGCATTTTGCCAAAGACCGGAAAGACATCCACCGCCTCGCCGGACGCGGCCGCGCCACCTGAGGCCGACACCGCGGCGCTGCTGAAACTCACCCGCTCGCTGAGTTCGGCGCGCGGCAAGCTGCGCGCCCAGGAACTGCATCTGCGCGCCATTCTCGACAATCTCGCGCATGGCATTTCGCTCTACGATCGTCACGGTCGGCTGGTGCTGTGCAACCGCCAGTTCCTCGATATCTACCGGCTGCCGCCGGCGCTGGGTAAACGCGGCACCAGCTTCCGCCAGATCCTCGAGGCGCGCGTCGCCGGCAACACTCATGTCGGCGACGACATCGAGGGCTATGTCGCTGACCGGCTGAGCGCCGTACACGAGCAGCGTACTTTGGGCGGCATCCATCGGCTCAATTCCGGACAGGTCATTTCGATGACCCACCAACCGATCGACGATGGCGGCTGGATCTCGACCCACAAGGACGTGACCGAGCTGCACAATATGCAGGCCGAGCTCACCCACCTCGCCTATCACGATGCCCTGACGGGCCTCCCCAATCGCACGCTGTTCTACCGACGGGTCGGTAACGCCTTCCATGACATTGGCAGGGCCAGCGGCTTTGCTGTGCTCTGCCTCGATCTCGATGGCTTCAAGGCCATCAACGACAGCCTCGGCCACGCGGCCGGCGATGCGCTGCTGAAGCAGTTCGCCGCCCGCCTCGGCGGCTGTCTCGGCCCTACGGACAGTGCCGCCCGCATGGGCGGCGACGAATTCGCCGTGCTGCATCGCGGTGGCGACGCCGAAAGCGCCCTCGACCTCGCGACCAGCATCTGCGCCGCCACCGTCTCGCCTTACGACCTCGACGGTCAGGTGCTGACCATCGCCGTCGGCATCGGCATCGCGGTGGGCGGCGCCGATGGGAATGAGCCCGACGAGCTGCTGCACAATGCCGACGTTGCGCTCTACGCCGCCAAACGCGACGGTCGCGGCGCCATCCGCAGCTTCGAACCCGAACTCAACCGCATCGGCGTCGATCGCCGCCGGCTCGAGGCCGACCTGCGCCGGGCCCTGGAGTTCGGCGAATTCGAGCTGCACTTCCAGCCCATCCTCAACCTCCGCACTCACGCCTTTTCCGGCTTCGAGGCGCTGCTGCGCTGGCAGCACCCGGAGCGCGGCGTGGTGCCACCCTGCGACTTCATCCCGGTCGCCGAGGAGACCGGCCTGATCGTTCCGATCGGCGATTGGGTGATCCGCGAGGCCCTCGCCGAGGCGGCCCGCTGGCCCGGTGATCTGAAGATCGCCGTCAACGTCTCGTCGGTGCAGCTGGTGCGCGGCAGTCTCCTCACCACGTTGGTCCAGGCCCTCGCTGCCTCCGGCATCGCCCACGAGCGGGTCGAGATCGAAATCACCGAGTCGGTGTTCCTCGAAAACTCCGAGCAGAGCCTCGATACCCTGCGCCAGCTCCGCGCCCTGGGTGTCCGTATCGCGCTCGACGATTTCGGCACCGGCTTCTCGGCGCTCGGCTACCTGCTGGCCTTCCCGTTCGACAAGATCAAGATCGATGGCACCTTCATCAGAGCGCTCGACAGCGCCGAAGGCGCCGAGACCATCGTCGCTGCGGTAGCCGATATCGGCGCCCGCCTGATGATGGCAACCACTGCCGAGGGCATCGAGACCGCCGAGCAACTGCGCGGCGTGCATGCTGCCGGCTACACCGAGGCGCAGGGCTACCTGATCTCCCGCCCGATGGCCCGCGACGCCGTCCGCCGCCTGGTCCTCGCCTCCGACGCCATGCCCGAGGCGCCGTTCGAAGAGCGCGAAGCGGGGTAGGTTCACGGCTGAGTTGGCTCGCAAAGTCCCCCCATTTGTCACCGCCATTGGTCTCGCGTCGCCTCTCCCCTCTGGGGAGCGGGTCAGGGTGAGGGGTAGCCAAGCACACTAAATGAGCGGCCGTTGCTGCGATGCGGGCCGCGCTTGATGCCGGCGTGCTTGGC
>Ga0209902_100369_pt1 | contig 54945 bp, 55 predicted proteins | sample FECB27metaG_FD_188304 | JGI IMG/M metagenome (GOLD analysis project Ga0209902, IMG submission 188304) | Cyanobacterial communities from the Joint Genome Institute, California, USA - FECB-27 (SPAdes) (version 2) | ecosystem: Environmental > Aquatic > Thermal springs > Hot (42-90C) > Microbial mats...
CTTGGAGGACATCACGAACACGTTGCGGATCGACTATGAAGGGCATGGCCCCATCATCAACCGCTCACCCGTATCTTTCAACTGCAGATTGTCTCGGCCCGCAGTCCGTTTATGAGTTCACGACCTAATCCCGCGCGTGTGTCTGGGTATCGATTCTGCGCCAGCGGCTTCCGGGCACCGGCACCTTGTGCGTTAAAGGAACATCTCTGGTGTGGCCGCGACTCCAAATGGCGATCGTTCGATTTGTATCTCGAATCGCGAAGGTGTAATTTATTTCTTAGCATTCGCTCAGATTGGTACCTAGGCAAGCCAGTATCCATGATACATTATAAAGTTATTTCCAAAACACTAAACTACGATGTATTTTCATAGATATTTGAGGTATAACCCGGAATTGGGTCGCTCCTAAAAAATATGTAGCCATAGCATCCGAGAGAACGGGTCGCGTAGGCTACCATAACTCAATAGGAGGTGACCTATGGTGAACCAAGCCATTCGCGTGAACATCGTTAGTAGGAATGAAATCGTCCGCGAAGGTCTGAGGCGCATTCTTGCCGATCAGGGTTTTTGCGTGGATTGTGCCGTATTCTGTATCGATGACCTCGATGTGGAAAATAGCGCAGCCGTTCTGATTATCGACATCGACGACATCGACGAAGGCCTGCGCGTATGCGCCGATGTTCGTGAGCGCTGGCCCGAGCCGCGCATTGCAATCATGGCCGATGGATACAGCTTTGAGGATGTTTCGCGCGCCTTCGCGACAGGATCCGTCGACGGATATCTCGTGAAGGAGCTTTCTTGCGACCGGCTTGCCGGCGCCCTGCGTCTCACTGCGCTCGGCGAGAAAGTCCTCCCCTCGCAAATCGCTGAATCGCTCGCGCGCGCGCCCGCTATCTCACGCTGCTGGGACGGTGCCACGAACGGGTCCAACCTTACTACTCGCGAGGTCGACATTCTGCGATGCCTCGTCGAGGGGGAGGCGAACAAAGTCATTTCGCGTCGCCTGAGCATCGCCGACGCGACGGTCAAGGTCCACATCAAGGCGATCTTGCGAAAGCTGCGTGTCCGCAACCGCACCCAGGCGGCGATCTGGGCGGTCGGTCGCGGCTTGGCGGGTGAAGCGCCGCCGCAGCCAATATCGCTCGCCCTCGGGCAGTTACCGCAGAGGCTTCTCGGAGAGACCTCCCTGCAAGCCGTGCCGGCAACGCAATTTGCCATGTAAGATAAGGCGTCGTGGTTTCGATATGCCCCGATTGGGGTAGTTCCAACCCCCAAGGTGGCCGAGCCGCTTCGGGTTGATACCAAGGTAAACCGGCAAGCTTCGATTGAGAGAACCGCCAGGCCTCGGAACGCTTCAGGGGCTGAAGATCAGGACAAGGAATACGAAGAACAGCGAGAGGTGCACTGCGCCCTCCAGCATCGTCGTACGTGTCCCGGAGAATGTCAGCGTATTGAGCATGAGAGTCACGGCAAGAAGCACCATGTTCGCGGGCGACACGCCCAGGATCACGGGTTGGCCAGTGGCCAGGCCGATGAAGAGAACTACAGGCACCGTCAGACCAAGCGTGGAAGTGGCCGCGCCCAGGCACAGGTTGATCGCGCGCGTCAGCTGATTGGCCGCAACCGCCTTCAATGCGGAGATGCCCTCAGGTGTGAAGACGATCAGCGCGATCACTATGCCGCCCAGCGCGGGCGGTGCGCCGAGGACGGCGATGCCATGATCGAGCAGCTTTACGAGATGCTTGGAAAGCATCACGATCGGAAGGATGTTGACGATCAGCAACGCGATGCGCGTCCCGGTCGTACCCGGCGCTCGTTCCGGACGCGGTAGCGGCCTCGCCACCGCGTCTTGCGGACTTCCGCTGGCGGGCAGGAAGAACCCGCGATGCCTGCCCGTCTGGAGCCAGAGGAAGCAGCCATAGAGTGCTATGGTGAAGGCGGAGAAGCTCAAGGCCTGTGGCAGCGAGAGCGCTCCCACGGCGCTCGATATCGTGAAGTTAGGCAGCACCAGCGCGATCACGCTGAGTGGAATGATGACTGCGAGATAGGCGCTTGCGCCCTGCAGATTATAGGCTTGCTGATGGAATCGCAGCCCGCCGACGAGCAGGCAAAGGCCAACGACGCCGTTGAGGACGATCATCAGCACGGCGAACATCGTGTCGCGGCCGAGCGTTGGTACATGCTGCGCGCTCAGCATCACCGCCGCGATCAGCGCGACCTCGATGATGACGATGGAAAGGGTCAAAACCAGCGTTCCAAGCGGTTCGCCAAGCCGCTCTGCCACTTCCTCGGCTTCGTGAACCACGCCGAACGCCGCCCACAGGATCGCGCCCAAAAGCCAGATGAAGAGAAGGGCCGTGATTGCGGGATGCGCGCCGACCAGCCGGACGGGGTCGCCAGCATACATGGCCGCAACCGTTGCCCACGCCGCCGCCAGCCGAAGAAGCGAGGATTTCATCAACTTCTCAACGAGCCCCGCAGGTGAGAGTTGCCAACTGTTGCCGGAGGTAGGCTGGATCAGCCGGGTGGCACCTGTTCGCGCTCTGCAGCGCGACGCGCATAGTCGCGTGCTTCACGCCGCAAATGCCGCGCGTAGCTGCGGGCGTGCGCGTGATAATATAGATAGCCGATGACCGCCGCGACGAAGATCGCAAGCAGGAGCATCAGCAGATAGGCGGCGATTAATCGTGGTTCCATAATGACTTCCTCTGGCCGCGGATCACGGCCTGATATTCGAGCGGGAATGCCCCGTGACAGCCCCCTCAGGCGGCGGTTGTCATTTCGTCGCCATGGTCGTCGGTGTTTGTGACCATCACCACCACTGACATCGCCATGAAGTTTCCCCGAGCGCCCACGAAGCTGCCCGCGATCGGCGGAATCTGAGCAATGTTTCGCGCCACGGCGATCGGTATCAGATGTGCTTCGCCCATCCGCCCGTTGGTGGGGTCGAAAGTGATCCAGCCGGCGCAGGGCAGATAGATTTCGGCCCATGCGTGGGTGGCACCATGCTGAGTGGGTTCGGGATTGCCTGATCCTGGTGCGAGTGGATTGTGGAGATAGCCGGAAACGGCGCGGGCACCCAAGCCGAGCTGTCGTGCGGCCTCGATGAACAACGTCGCCAGATCGCGGCACGAGCCGCTCCGTCGACGCATCGTTTCGAGCGGCGTTTGCGTGCCTTCTTCCTCGCGCTCGACATAGACGATGCCGGAACGTGCCGCGGCATTGAGGTCCTGCAGCAGCGCAAGCGTATCGGTGCCGTCGCGCGCCACGATGCCGCGCGCCCAGGCACCGAGCCGCCCTTCCGGATCGGCATGTTCGGGGTATCGCAGGGCGCCGAGGTCCGTCAGCTCGTCGTCGGAATAGGCGAAGGGGTATTGGTGTGCATGTGGCGCGATGTTGAACACGGGCCATGCTGCCGCATCCTGCTCGACCGAGATATCACTCGTGATTGTCAGCATGCTCGCCGCGCCCGCGAATGCTGCCGTCGCAATCAGATTGCCGAACACATCCTGCGTCCATTCGATCGATGCTGCGGGAGCGCAGTTCAGCGTCGCGCATCGCAATTTGAGACTGTGGCCGCCGCGCGGGACGAGCATCATGCGATGCGGCAGCAGCGCCACATCCTGCGCATAGCGGTAGGTCGTCGAATGACGGATCGTGAGCAACATGCCGTTGCCTCCTGGTGGTGTCAGAGGATCGAAACGCTGCGGCGGTCCAGGTCCGGCCGAGTTGGGGGAGCTTGGCAGCGAGCGGTTCGTCAGGCGCGCCTTCCTGGTGTTCGCGCCTCGCTGACAACGCGCGGGCCCGATCTTCTATCCCGCTCACCTTGGCATGGGCGCGAAACGTGCTCAGTGACAGCCTTTGTAGCGGATTTTCGCCGAGCCGGCGCCAGCGCGGAGCGCCGCCACAGCGTCCGTGCACGCTTGCTCTGTGACATAACCCGCGCCACTGGCGACCGGCTTGCCGTCAGAGCCGCAGAAACGCCAACGCCAGTCACCACCTGAAAAGAGGATCGAGGTAAGGTTCACGCGATCGGAGCGGTAAATCTCGAAATAGGCTTCTCTCGCCGAGGCTTGGCCGGGCTTCGTGGCGATGGGTTTCGCAAACGTTGTGAGCGCGCTGGCGCGGCCTTCCGGTACCTCCGCCGCGCTGCGCCGCGGCTCATCGAACCCATGATGTGTAAAGCTGTTCGTCACGTGATTTCTCCCTTCGGCAAGCGGGAGCAAATCCGTTTCTCTCGGGCGTCGCGCGCTTGCGAAGCGTGTGGGGCGACGATCTGTCGAGCATAGGCGCATTCGCGGCAGTTGACCACCCGTGCTATAATCAGTCGCGGCAGCTAGCCGTCCGGGAGAGTAGCGATGACGATCCGTACGACGCGCACCACCCTGACCTTCGGATCGCCATTCCGGCTCAAGGGTGTAGGGGGGGAGCTCCCGCCCGGGCGCTACGACGTCGAGACCGACGAGGAGGTTCTGGAGGGTCGCGGCCACAATGCGTTCCGGCGCGTGGCGACTTTGTTGTTCGTTCCAACGGCGTCCGGGATGCGCATGTGTACGGTGGATGGCGACGAGCTCGATGCGGCGGTCGCAGCTGACGCGCGATAGCCAGCGGCACTTGTCGGCGCGCGCGGCAACGCCCACATGCGAAGCACTGGCGTGTCGTTCCGGCATGCCCATTCGCATAGGCGGCGCTGGCTTCCGATTGTGAAGGCGACGTGTTCGTCGCGGCCCAGCGACCCGAACGGCTCATTCTCATGACAGCAAGAGACATCAGGTTCGCGCGTGACGCGCGCGAACGCATCATGCGCGGCGTCGACAGGCTCGCCGACTCGGTACGGGTGACGCTGGGACCGAAGGGCCGCAACGTCCTGATCGATCGCGGCTATGGCGCTCCGCACATCACCAAGGATGGCGTTACCGTCGCCAAGGAGATGCAGTTCAGCGACAAGTTCGAGAATCTGGGCGCGCAACTTCTGCTCGCGGTGGCATCGCGAACCCAGGACCATGCCGGCGACGGTACCACCACGGCGACCGTGCTGGCACAGGCGATCGCATGTGAGGGCATGAAGTCGGTGGCCGCTGGCGCAAGTCCGATCGACCTCAAGCGCGGCATCGATCTCGGGGTCGCACGCGTGGTGGCGGACCTGATTGCGCGGTCACGGGCGGTATCCGGCACCGACGAGATCGCTCAGGTCGGCACCGTCTCCGCCAATGGTGATGCCGAGATTGGCCGAATGATTGCAGCTGCGATGGATAAGGTCGGCAAGGAAGGCATCATCTCGATCGAGGACGCCCGCGGTACCGAGTTCGAGCTTGAGATCGTCGAGGGCATGCAGTTTGATCAAGGCTATCTCAGCCCCTATTTCATCACCGATACGCTGAAGATGATGGTCGCGCTCGACGATCCCTATATCCTGCTCCACGAGAAGAAGCTGTCCAACCTTCTTCCGCTGCTACCGTTGCTGGAGGCCGTCGCCCAATCGGGTCGGCCACTGCTGATCATCGCCGAGGACATCGATGGCGAAGCACTGGGCACGCTGGTCGTCAACAAGCTGCGCGGTGGGCTCAATGTGGCGGCCGTCAAGGCGCCCGGCTTCGGCGACCGCCGCAAGGCGATGCTCGAGGACATCGCCATCCTGACTGGCGGTATCGTCATATCCGCCGACCTCGGCACCAAATTGGAGCATGTCGCGCTCGAAGAGCTTGGTACCGCCCGGCGCGTGACGATTGATCGCAACGACACGGCGATCATCGGCGGCGCGGGCGATGCCGTGGCGATCGCCGGCCGGGTCGGCGCGATCAAGCAGCAGATCGACTTGAGTTCGAGCGAATATGACCAGGAAAAGCTGCAGGAGCGACTGTCCAGGCTCTCCGGCGGCGTCGCGATCATTCGCGTCGGTGCTTCGACCGAGGTCGAGATGCGCGAACGCAAGGACCGGATCGATGACGCGCTGCATGCAACGCGCGCCGCGGTCGAGGAAGGGATCGTCTCCGGTGGCGGCACCGCGCTGCTCTATGCATCTCATGCGCTGGATGGTCTGCGCGGTGCCAATGAAGATCAAACCCGCGGCATCGATATCGTCCGCAAGGCCTTGCCGGCACCGCTCCGTCAGATCGCCGAGAATGCCGGGTACGATGGCGGCGTCGTTGCCGCGCGCCTGCTCGATGGCAACGACCGCGACATGGGCTTCAACGCGCAGACCGAAATCTATGAGAACCTGATCGACGCGGGGGTGATTGATCCGACGTTGGTCGCACGGTCCGCGCTTCAGGATGCGGCGTCGGTCGCGGGGCTTCTGCTCATGACCGAAGCTGCGATCGTCGATGTCCAGGCACACTCGCCGATCCCGGCGTCAGGGGGTGCCTATTGATTTCGGCATGCGCGTGTCGGCGTGGGGAAATGCGTCAGGGCCGGCGCTGGCGGCTCCTGGAAGGCGCTAGCGTCGACGGGCGCCGCGCGGCGTACCGAACCCTGATCCCGGCGTTCGCTCGCGATAGATGATGCGCCCCTTGTCGAGGTCGTAGGGTGTCATTTCCACCTGGACGCGATCGCCGACGACCGAGCGGATACGGTTTCGCCGCATCCGACCCGCCGTATAGGCGATGATCTGATGGTCATTCTCCAGCAGGACGCGAAAGCGGCCATCGGGCAGGATCTCGTCGATCATGCCGTCCAAGGTCATCAGCTCTTCCTTCGCCATCGCCTTCAGGCCCCCGGGTCCGCAAAGCCGCGATCCGGATTTTCGCTGAACATGCGATCCTCCAGCAGTGACGGAGCGTAGAGCAGCTCCTGATCCCTGCGCGCGCGCCGTTGCTCACGGCGTTCGGCGGCGATCGCTTCCTTGGCCCAGGCGGCCGCTGCCAATATCGCGACGTCCTTGACGTTCGTGAGCGGTGCGTCGGCGGCTAGAGCGAGCTGACGCGCTTCCTGTGCGCGGCACATGGCCAGGGTTGGTTTCATGTGAGTGTCCTTCAAAGAGCGCGCCAGGGAAGACCCGGCAGCCGTATCATGCCGCGACCGCAATGGATGCACGAACTCGCGAAGTAGCCGCGGTCCCAGTGGTTGCGTGCGAGATCCGGAACATGGGTCCCAAACAAGCGGTGCAGAAAGTCAGGCACACGCACCGGCTCGTCCACGCCGTGCGGCGACGATCGCGTCCTTCAGGCTGCCGTAGCGAAAGCCGTTCCAGTGAAAATAGTCGACCGGGATGCATTCGATCCCAAAGCTTTCCATCACCGTCGTGGGATCATCGGGAACAGGGGGAGAAGACTGGGAGATGAGGGGCGGCATGGTGACTCTTCCTTGCTTGCGAGGATGTGCCGGCTCTAGTTGATGCGCTGTTGTGTCCATGGCTCACGAACAATCGTGCCTTTCAGCACGCGTCGGCCAAAGGCATGCTCGACGACTGTTGCGGCATCGCGGTTCATGAACACCACACGCGTGCCTTCCGGCAGCAGTGGTTCGATCGCACTGATCATCGCGCCGCATTTCGCGGCCATGGCGATCACCTCCGCAACGGTCGCGTTGACGTTCACGGCGCGGGACATGGCCTGCGTTCTCCTTGAACTACTTTCAGGTCAGGCATCACAATGCCGGTTGGGAACAGCGAAAGCACGGGCCGGTGGCGAACCTGTGCAACCGGGGGGATTCTAAGGTGTGTATGCGGAGGAAGGTGCATGCGCAGCTCCACAGAAAGAGCGGGAGCGCGCGTATCTCTCAGTCGTCTCCGTGCCCAGAAAGAAGCGGAGCGATGACAATTATATGGGTGCGTGGCGCATGCATTACCAGTGGACCTCATCCAATAGCTGCTGCCGTCGCGCAACCGGGTCGTTATTCACCGGGCGGCATCGCCGGGTCTATTCGAGAGCGACAGATATGGGGGGACATGATATGTTCATCATATCGTGCACCCTTCCCCGAGCAGGCACGGCTGAGAGTATTGCGCTCCCGCTCGTCGGAGCAAGGCAATGGACATCAACTACTTATTGCGACGGGAGCAGGAGTCTCTCGCGAGAGCCGAATTGTCGCCCTCTCCGGGCGCGCGAGCGGCCCATCGTGCTTTCGCGCTCGCTTATGGCAAGCTTCTCGCGGCGAGCAGCTATCCCCATAACCGTTTCCAAACTGACTCTGAAAGATCGCATCTAAGAGGTGTTCGAAAGCGCCTCCATGACGCGGTGGCGGGATGGGAAAATGAAGGCGGTAGCGTCAAGAATGGATTTTGAATAGTTCAAGGAACTATCTTTGACATCATTTCAGTGGCCTGACTTTTATTCATATAACTATGAACTTTTTATGGGTCGCTTTCGTTTTTGTCCTGACCCAATCTAAAGGTCAGGAGCAATAATCATGAAAAATATGTACCTGATGGCCGCGATCGTGGCCGTCGTCGCTCCCTCCGTTCCCTTGCTGGCCCAGCCCAATCAAGCCCGCGAACAGCGCCGGGACGTTCGAGAGGCTGATCGGGAGTATCGTGAAGATCTGCGCGATGCCGACAATCCACGCGAGGTTCGCAGAGCCCAGCGCGAGCACGCGCGCAGCATCGCCAACGCCAATCGCAATGCACGTCAGGCCAATCGCAGCTGGCGCGGCTACGCCAATTATGACTGGGACCGCCGCGAACCCGGAAGGGATCGCTATGACGCCGAACGCTATTATCGTAGCGGCAACTACTACCAGACCCGTACGCTTGCCGCGAATGATCGCGTCTATCGGTGAAGAAGTACCGACCGTGCTTGAGCTGCTTGTTCACGTCGGTGAGGCTGTGAACGATGAAGCTCGCCTGGGTCGCGAGCCGTTTGGTTACGACATAGTCGCGCACCAGATGTTCCTCCGCCGTCGTCCAATATTCCGAGACGTCAGCGAGCTCGTCGTGATTGACGACGACAAGCAGATCATAGTCGGAGAAATAGCCACCGACGGGATCGTCGACCCAGTCGCCCCGGGCATAGGAACCGAACAAGATAACCTTGAGGATGCGTCCGGCCTTACGGTGCGGCGCGTTGCGGCCGGCGAGCGCGTCTTCGAACTCCTCGAACAGCACGCGCACGATATGCTCAAGCTCGCGCTTCTTGCGGTCGGGAAGGTGATCGATTTCGGTACGCATGCCGTTTCAGATTCGCAGGTTTGGACGGCGATGCAAGTCAGTGAAAATCATGGTTGCGCACTTTTGATCAAATCCTCGGCGGCGAGCGGCCACGAGCGGCTACTGCTCCTCAAGGCCGCGCAGGCGGCGTTGATCGGCGACCCGCCGTCGGATGCGCGACGTCAAGCATTCTAGAGACAGGCGTTGGGGGAGGATCACCCATGTCCCACGATTGGATGCTCGAGCCGGACTGAGTCGAGGAGACGCTCGACCTCGGCAATCTCGCGCGAGCCGCCAGACGGCGCGATCGAACAATTGCAAGTCGCGTGGGTGGACCGGTCGTAGATCTTGACGGGCCCCACCACGGTACGCCAGCGCCGCTGCGTGCCGCCAGCAATGCGGGCAAGGCGGGCGACGAGAAGATCCTGCAGCTGGCTCGCGGTCATGCTCCCTTAGGCAGATGCGCGAGTGCTTGCGCAAGACCTGTTGCTTGAGGGCGCGCTCGACCGCGTCCGCGCTATTGCCGACAGCGTCGACCGCTTGCTGCAACCGCTCCTTGCTTACGCAGGTGCTCGGCGAGCGCTTCGAACGCCGCATTTCTGGTGGCTCAAGACGCGATGTCCGACGATCTCCTCGCGCAGCTCGACAAGGTCGAAGCGACGCCGCTCGGAAGCGGCGTCAGCATCCAGAAGGATCCGAACCGCTCGAAGTCGTGGCGCTTCCTTCATTCATGGATGCGATCCGCCTCGCACTTGTATGCCGTCATATGACCGCGCAGCCCGGTCCTTCAGCAACCGCAGATATCCCCCACCGGCGAGCTCGCGGCCGCTGCGCACAAGCCGCTGCACCCGCATGCGCAGATAATCGGTCTCGCTACGCCAGCGGGTCCGCGACAGTTCAGTACCGAACAGCGCTTCGGCGATATCGCGCTGGCTCGCGCCATCGCTGAGAGCATCGAGGGTGCGCAGCAGCTCGATCCAGCGCCTGGCTCGCGTTTCGGGCGGAAACAATTCCGCGGGCATACGCCCGAGCCGCCACAAGGCAGCGAGGCGGCGAAGCGTCAGAAGCTGAGGCTCGAGCCGGGACAGCCCCTCAAGCGCGTAGCGCAGACGCACCGGCCCTTGGGCAAGCGTACCGCTGCGTACATCGAACCGGATCGAGCGGCCGCGCTCACGCAGCAGCAAGCGCTGGCCAGCCGCCGAGCGATCGAGCAGGAACGCCGCGATGCCGGTGCGCCGGATGTCGAGCGCATCGGGATGATCGGGATCGGCGGGGATAGCATCGATCGCCACCACCGCATCGGCGACGCTCGCGCACCAGAAGAGCGGCGCGCTTAACGCGCTCATCCCGGCGGGCGGCGCGAAAGCTGATGCGGAAAATTCGTCTGGCGCGACGCCTACGTCCGAGCGAAATTGCGCGCGAACTCGGGATGCCGCTGCGAACCTATGAGCATCTCGAGGCCGGCCGGGGCAGGATCACCTACGACAGGATCGTCCGCTTTGCCGAAGCCACGAATAGCGATCCGGTCGCCATTCTTCTGTCCGTCCCACTGCGATCCGCCGAGTTCGCGGTCCGTTGCGCAGACAACAAGCTCGCAACGATCCTGACCATCGCGCTTGGAGAGCTGAACGACGAGCTTGGCGATGACATCGAGTTTCTTGAAGCGGGCACGTTGATCGGCGGGTTCACCCGGGTGACCAAGGATCTCAAGGAGCATGTCGCGAAGCGAGACCTCTTTGCCGAGAACTGGCTCAAGGAGAATAGCCCGAAGGTCGATGGCGCACGTCACGCGCCCAAGCGCAAATGGCGCCTCAAACCCTGATCTGGATCAAAGGCAGCGCAGGCGTGCGATTCCGGGGGCGGAAAAGCGATTCAAAATGTGGGACATAGTCTGAGGACGCCACTGCCGCGAATTGCCCACCGCCGCCGCCCTCACCTATTTTGTCAATTGCCCGACTTTGCGCAAATTCCCATCCGCAATGCGCTGATAATGTTCGGCCAGCATCGGATGTGACCTACGTGCGCCCGGATCGCTCGCCGCCTGAGCCATCGCCCGTTCCTGTTCCGCACGAGCCGCATAATATTCCGCATCTCGCCGGGGCATTTCTCTCCTCCATCGCGACATCCCTGTGGGGCGAATTTTTGGGATTTGCCTCCTAGTCTTCAAGGGGCTGCTTGTCTTTCCGCGCTCGTGGTTTGATGAGATGGCATGGCATCTGACAAGAAATCCATCGGACAGGTGGCGCGGGCGACGCAGATGAGTGTCATCGTCGATGCGGACGATTATTTCCGCTTCGCGCACGCAGCGATGCTCAAGGCGTGCAAGCGGATCATTCTGGTCGGCTGGGACTTCGACGCACGGATCGCGCTAGTCCCCGATCGCGAAGCGCAGGCAAGCGAAGCCCCGCCAGCGATCGGCGATTTCATCTACTGGCTGGTCCAAAACCGGCCCGAACTCGAAATCTATCTGTTGCGCTGGGACCTGGGCGCGATCAAATCGCTGTTCCGCGGCAAGACCGCGCTCACGCTGGCCAAGTGGATGATGCATCCGCGCATTACCGTGAAGCTCGATGGCCAGCACCCGCCGGGCGCCTCGCACCACCAGAAGATCATCGTCATCGACGACTGCTTCGCCTTCTGCGGAGGGATCGACATGACGGGGGATCGCTGGGACACTCGTGATCATGAGGATGACCAGCCTGCGCGGGTACGTCCCAACGGCTCGCCTTACCCGCCCTGGCATGACGCGACCACGGCCCTTCAAGGTCCCGCGGCCGCCGCGCTCGGCAGGCTGGTGCGCGATCGCTGGAAGCGCGCCGGTGGAACGCCGCTGAGTGCAGTACGGCCTCGGCATGATTGCTGGCCGGACACCCTGCCCGTGCAGTTCACCGATGTCGATGTCACGATCGCGCGCACCGCGCCCAAGATGGACGGCCAGCGCGCGGTGCTGGAAGTCGAGCAACTCTATCTCGAGCAGATCGCGCGCGCCAAACGCTTCATCTATGCCGAAAGCCAGTATTTCGCCTCGCGGCGCATCGCCGAGGCGATGGCGCGGCGTCTCGACGAAGCAGACGGCCCCGAGATCGTCATCGTCAATCCGCAAAGTGCGCAGGGATGGCTTGAACCGCTCGCCATGGACACGGCGCGGGCACGGCTGATCGCGGCGCTGCGCCAGCGGGACCGATATGATCGGCTGCGGCTGTACCACCCGGTCACGCGCAATCGCGCGCCCATCTATGTCCATGCCAAGATCCTGATCGTTGACGACGAGATCCTGCGCGTCGGCTCATCCAACATGAACAACCGCTCGATGCGCCTCGATACCGAATGCGACGTCACCATCGATGGTGCAGCTGAACAGAATGAAGATTGTGCAGACAAGATCGCGGCGATCCGCCACGATCTTCTCGCCGAGCACCTTGGCGTCCCGCCCGGGAGGGTCGCCGCTACTCTTACCAGGACCGGCTCGCTGATCGCGACGATCGAAGACCTGCGCTTCACCGGCCGCAAGAACGCGCACGACCGCAGACGCACGCTGATGCCCTATGAGATCCCCGACCTGACGCAAGTCGAAGCCTGGCTTGCCGACAACGAGGTCCTCGATCCCGAACAGCCCGACGATGTCTTCGAGCTGTTCAACAAGGCCGGGCTTTTCTCGCAACTGCGTCCGGGCAGCTAGTGCGGCAAATGCTGATTCAGCATCGGCATGAGCCGCTATCACCTGACCGATTTCGAGTGGCACGTGATCGAGCCGCTTTTGCCCAATAGGCCGCGCGGCGCGCCGCGCGTCGATGATCGATGCGTGCTGAATGGCATCTTTTGGGTGCTGCGCTCCGGTGCGCCATGGCGCGATCTGCCCGAGCGCTATGGCCCGCGCACCACCTGCTACAATCGCTTTGTCCGGTGGCGCAGAGCGGGCGTTCGGGACAGGCTGATGGATGCCATCACCGCGACATATGATGGCGATATCCAGATGATCGAGAGCACTCCCATCCGGGCGTACCAACAGGCTGCGACGGAAAAGGGGGGTTGAGATCATTGTCTCGGTCGCTCCCCGGGGTGGCCTCACGACCAAGATCCGTGCGGTTGTCGATGCGCAAGGCCTCCCGATCCGGCTCTGCCTGACCGCTGGACAGGTACATGACGGGCAAGCTGCCGACGAACTGCTCAACCATCTCGGGCCGCATATGATTGTCCTTGCCGACAACGCCTACGATGCCGCCCGCATCCCCACGCTGATCGAGGAACAGGGTATCAAGGCCAACATCCCGGCCAAATCCAATAGGAAATGGAAGCCGTGCTTCAGGGAAACGGCTCTACCGCGAGCGCAACCTCATCGAGCGTTTCTTCTCCAAGCTGAAGCACTTCCGCCGCGTCGCCACCCGATATGACAAGCACGCCGAAAACTTCCTCGCCAAGGTCCAACTCGCATCAAAGCGCCTATGGCTCCACACCTATAAGTCCACGTCCTAATCCATGTTAATCATTTTGAATCAGTTGGTTAGGAACTCGCTTATCAGCCGCTGCGTTTGAGTTCGAACCTAGTCCGACCGGGCGAGGCGTCACTGAAAGGAATCCAGCATGTCTGACGACAGAAGCAATCAAGGAACGGGCGTCGAGGGCCAGGAGCAGCAGGACCAGGGGCGCCCTCAGGAGGGTCCGGGCAACGACCAGCGCCAGCGCGATGAAGGCGGGTTCGACGAAGGACAAGACGGCGGGCAGAGCGGGCTCGACGAGGAAGATCAGGGCAATATGCTGAACCGCGAGCAGGACGAGCGTCGTCAGGACGATATGCCCTCGGGCAAATAGTAGCGCTGACTGCGAGAGAAGGCGGTCGCTCCGGCGGAGCGGCCGTTTTCATACATCAGGCCAGTAGCGACGGCCTGCGCCAAGTCGGGCAAAAGCGGCCTACTCTACCCTCGCGCAAACTGCAGCGCTCCGGCGACTCTCGTCTATCAAGCCAAGAAACTTTCCTAGGTTAGGCTATTTTAAAAATAAATCGTGGCACCAAAAACAACCAACCCGCGTTGTTTAATCCATGACGACACAGATATCAGTTAGCGAACAAAGCGATCTTAATATAGATCAACTCTTCGATTTCATCAGATCTGAAAACTTTCCTTGTGTCGGCGCAAAGTCCGCACTTGCTACTGGAATGCTTCGCGTTATCGAAGCGAGAGACATTACCAGCGGCTGGAACGATCTGCAGATTCATGGCGAGCTCTTCAAATGGGCTCACGCCTATCGTTCCGACCCGTCCGGTCTCAGAAGTCTCGCAGTGATCTTCGACAGCCCCGCTGATCTAGACGAGGCCGGCTTCGAGCAGGCGCTGTGGCAACGCGTTCAGAGCTTGGCCGACAAGGATGCGTGGAAGGGCCTGCCCTACGATCCGAGGGTTTGCCCCGATCCGCAAAATCCCCATTTCTCGCTAAGCTTCGGCGGTGAAGCATTCTTCGTCATCGGCCTTCATCCCAAGGCTTCGCGGCCCGCCCGGTGCTTTTCCAAGCCCACGCTCGTCTTCAACCTCCACGACCAGTTCGAACGCCTGCGGGCCGAGGGTCGCTACGAGCGGATGCGCGAGCGCATCCTCGCCCGCGACGAAGCGCTGGCGGGAAGCCTCAACCCGATGCTCGCGCGCCACGGCCAGGCGAGCGCGGCCGCGCAATATAGCGGCCGCGTCGTCGAGGAGAATTGGCGGTGCCCCTTTCATGATCCGAGAACCAGCCATGCCGACTGAAATCCCGCCGCGCAGCGGCACCGCGTTCATGCTTCGCCGCGGCGAGATCTTGAGGGTGATCGACCCCATCGGCGGCCAGGTCAGCGACATGGTCGCTTTCATCGCCGACGCCCCAGGTGAAAGCCTCTCCAACGGCCGGACCTTCGACTATGAAGAGACACTCAGGTTGACCACCGGCAACCGCCTCTGGTCGAACCTGTCCCGACCGATCGTCGAGATTGTCGAAGACAGCGTCGGGACTCACGACTTCCTGCTGACGCCGTGCAGCGACGCGACCTTCCGCCACTTCTATCCAGGCCGACCCGTTCATCGCGGCTGTCACGGCAATCTCGCCGAAGCACTGGCGCCGCACGCAATCGTACCGGCGGCGATCCCGACCGCGTTCAATATCTTCATGAACGTTCCGATCGGCGCCGACGGTCGGATCAAGGTCGAGCCGCCCAAAAGCAAAGCGGGCGACTTCATCCGGCTGCGCGCGCTCCAGGATCTGATCGTCGGGCTCACCGCCTGCTCGGCCTATGACAGCTGCGGTGGCAGTTTCAAACCCATCCATTATGCGATCGAAGGCGCGAGCGATGCGCAGCGATGAACCGCACGCGCCAGCCCCAGCGCTCCCGGGAAGCTACGTCCTCCCGATCGCTGCTGGAACCTCGCAAGCAAGAACGCTGACCGGCTATCTCGCGCGCATGGCGCGCACGATCGACGAGGTGATCGTGGTCGACGGCTCACCGCCCGATGTCTTCGCGGCCCATGCCCGTGCCTGGAGTGCCATCGTTCGCCATATACCCCCCGCCGGACGCGCCCGGAACGGAAAGGTCGCAGGCGTCATTACCGGCGTCGAGGCCGCGAGCCATGAACGCATCATCCTTGCCGATGACGATGTCCGCTATCGTCGCGTTGAACTTGAGCGCATGCTCGACCTTCTCGGCGATCATGCCGTGATCCGCCCGCAGAATTATTTTCACCCCCTGCCCTGGCATGCCCGGTGGGATACTGGGCGCAGCCTGCTCAACCGGGCAACGGGTGGCGACTGGCCCGGCACCCTCAGGGTAAGGCGTTCGGTGCTGCTTGCTGCCGGAGGCTATAGCGGCGACGTGCTGTTCGAGAATCTCGAGATGGTGCGCACGATCCGCGCCGCAGGCGGAACCGAAACCGTGCCGCTCGATCTCTTCGTCGCCCGCCGTCCGCCAGATGCGCGGCATTTCCTCTCACAGCGCGTACGCCAGGCCTATGATGAATGGGCGCGACCCTCGCGTCTTGCCGCGCAGCTAACGCTAGCGCAGGCAACACTCATCGGCGGTATGCCGGTGGCCATCGGGATCGTTACCGCCGCCATCCTCGCAGCAGAGGTTGGCCGGCGAATGTCCGATGGGCGGACTCGTTTCGAAGGGACTAGTTCGCTTTGGGCTCCGCTTTGGGTGGCGGAGCGCTCCCTCACCGCCTGGATCGCGCTTGGTGAGCGGCTGCTCTATGGCGGGGTGCGCTATCGGGACGGTCGCCTGCGGGACGCGGCAACCCCCGAACGCATCCTTCGAACGCGGTTCGCGGTATCGTCGGCGTCGGCACAAATCTTCCGAAGAAATCAAGTCTATGAAGTCAAAATTTGCGATAAAAGCTGACAAGATCGGCGTCGGGATCACCATATCCGCAGATGAGGCCGCGTAGCATCTGAGCCGCCATCATCGAGAAGGTAATTCCGTTCCCGCCATATCCCATTGCGGCGTAACAGTTCGGCATACCGGGAATCCGCCCGATTGTCGGCGTGCCCACCGGACTGTCCCCGAAACTGCCGGTCCAGCTGTGCGCAGGGGTCGCATCGACGCCTGGCAACAGGGCGGCAAGCTTTCGCGACAGCGTCGCAGTCTTGTCGGGCAGCTTGGCGTCGCGGAGCGCTGCATCGGCTATTTCCTCATCCTCGCCGCCGCAGATGATTTCGCCGCGCGGGGTGGTCCGGATGTAGAGGTAGGGATCGGCGGCTTCCCAGATCATCGCGGCGGTCGGCCAGATCGCGCGAGGCTGCGGACGGGTCGCGATCGACCAGCTCGAGATGATCCTGTTTCCCTTGCGCGGGATGCCCTTCATCATCTCATAGCCCGTCGCCACGACCAGATATTTAGCGCGGATGCCAGGTCCGTCTTTGGAACGGAGCGTCACACCCGCCTCGGAGGGAGCGACGTTGCAAATATCGACCGGGGCATAGAGCCGTGCACCGCGCGAAATCGCGACGTTCAGATAGCCTGCGGTCAGGCGGCGCGGATCGACCGAATAATTGCCGTAGCCGATGATCGCATGCCGGCCCTTGATGCCATAGCGATCCTCGACCTGTGCGGGTTTGAGCAATTCGATTTCAAATCCGGCCCGGCGCCGCGCCTCGGCTTCGCGCGCAAGCCCCGCCGCATCGAGCACATCGCCATCGAGATAGATCGAACCGCGCGTTGCGCCGTCGACGTCGAGGCCGAGCCTTTCGGTGCGTTCGCGCAGCGTGTCGACCGACTGGCGCGAGCGGCGCCAGATGCGCTCGGCTTTGTCGCGGCCGATCCGTTCGGCCATTTGATGGAGCGGTGTATCGATCTCATATTGCAGCATCGCGGTCGATGCCGCGGTCGACCCGTCGGTGGGGCCGCGGCGATCGACGATCACGACATCGAACCCTGCGTCGGACAGCTGCTCGGCGATCAGCGCGCCCGATACTCCAGCGCCGACCACAGCAATGTCACACGCGACATCGCGGGTCAGCGGTTTTTCCTTGATCGACGGACGACGCCGCGCCGACCAGATCGGTTGGCCGGTACGGAGGTCACGATGACGGGTCGCCGATGCGCGGCTCATGAAAACCGGCGATCAGGCAAGATCGCGCACCTTGGCTTCGCGAGCCCAGTGACGCCGCGTCCCAACCTCGGCGAATTTGTCGATCGCAACGATACCGCTGTCCTTTTCGACGCCCGCCTTGTCGAGCAGCAACTGCGTCGCCTCGTCGTGCGCGATCGTCTTGCAGTGCCCATAGGCGTCCATGAACCACTGAACCGCGGCGCCCTGTGCAGACAGCAGCTTGGCCTGTTCGTCAGTCAGGATTGAAGCAACGGCGTCGAAAAGCACCGAGGGCGAACCCTCGAGCTGGCCGTCGGCCTTGAGCGTACCGCCCTTGACCTTTATCCCGCCAACTTTCGGCGCAACCAGGAACGCGGTACCGCCAGCACTTTCGATGGCGCCCTTCAGCCTGTCGATCGCCGCCTTGTCAGACCCTTCGGCAAACAGGATCGCGACCTTGCGGCCTTCCATCGTGTCGTCGGCATTTTTCTGGATCGACAACGCGTCGGAGGGTTTGAGATCGACCGGCGCGCGCGCGGCCTTTTCTTTCGCCGGGAGGTCGATCGCCAGGCCCGCGGCGACGCGCTTGGCTAGGTCCTCATCGATGTTGCGAAGCTGGCCGACCACGCGGGCGCGAACATGATCGAGCGCAACCTTCGAGAGCTCGAACACCAGCGCCGAGGCGATATGCGCCTGCTCATTTTCGGTCTGCGACAGGTAGAAGAGCCGTGCCTGGCTGAAATGATCGGCGAAAAGTTCGGCACGGATGCGCAGCTTCTGCGCCGGATCGTTCCGCTCGTCGTTGGCCTCGAAGGTCCTGAAACCCGTCTCCGCGCTCGCCCGAGGACCGCCATTCTCTCCCGCCTCAGCCAGGCTGTTGGGTTCGTAGTTAGCCCGCCCGGTCGGCACGAGCGTCTGCATCATCCCGTCCCGCTGGAAATTGTGGAACGGGCATTTGGGCGCATTGATCGGGATCTGGTGGAAATTGGTCGTCCCCAGCCGCGACTTCTGCGTGTCGAGATAGGAAAAGAGCCGGCCCTGCAGCAGCGGGTCGTTGCTAAAATCAATTCCGGGGATGATGTTTGACGGCAGGAAGGCGACCTGTTCGGTCTCGGCAAAGAAATTGTCGACGTTGCGGTTGAGCGTCATGCGGCCGACGATCTCGACCGGGATATCCTCCTCGGGGATCAGCTTCGTCGCGTCGAGTACGTCATAGGGCTGCTTGGCGGCAAAGGCCTCGTCGAAAACCTGCACGCCGAGATCCCAGGCGGGGAAGTCGCCCGCGTCGATCGCCTCGAACAAATCGCGGCGGTGGAAATCGGGATCGGCGCCGGCAATCTTCACCGCCTCGTCCCATGTCGTCGACTGGATGCCGAGCACCGGCTTCCAGTGGAATTTGACGAACTTGCCCTCGCCCTTTTCGTTGACGAAGCGGAAGGTGTGGACGCCAAAACCTTCGATCATGCGCAGGCTTCGCGGGATAGTGCGGTCGGACATCGCCCACATGATCATGTGCATCGCCTCGGGCATCAGCCCGATGAAATCCCAGAAGGTGTCGTGCGCGCTCGCCGCCTGCGGATAGCCGCGGTCGGCCTCCATCTTCACGCTGTGGACGAGGTCAGGGAATTTCATCGCGTCCTGGATAAAGAAGACCGGTATATTGTTGCCGACAAGGTCCCAATTGCCGCTATCGGTATAGAGTTTTACGGCGAAGCCGCGCACATCGCGCGGCGTATCGACCGACCCGGCGCCGCCGGCGACTGTCGAGAAGCGGACGAACACGGGGCAAGTCGCCCCCTCCTTTTGCAGAATCGACGCCTTCGTCAGCTCGGGAATCGCTTTGGTGCATTGGAACACGCCGTGCGCGCCCGAACCGCGGGCGTGGACGATCCGCTCGGGAATGCGCTCATGATCGAAGTGGAAGATTTTCTCGCGGAGGACGAAGTCCTCGAGCAGCGTCGGCCCGCGTGTCCCCGCGCGCAGCGAATTCTGGTTGTCTGAAATGCGATGGCCGAAATTGTCGGTCAAATAGGCTGCCGGATCGGCGACCCCACCGACGTCTTGATGGAGTTCATCGCCGTTGCCCTGGCTGTCATCCGGCGTGATCTGGCGCTCTCCCGGCTGATGGTCGCGAAGGGCGTGGTCGGTCGCAGGGGACGGCGCGGGCTTCTTGGCCATGATCGGTTCCTTGGATTTGACGGATTTACATCTTCAACCCCCCGCTCGCCCCTAGGTTTCGCCACGCGCCCGCATTCTTTTCTATTTCTGGTCATGTCCGTTCTGTTCGCGGATCCAGTCGTGGAGCCGCATCGCCGCCATCGCGCCCGGGCCCGTCTTGACGCTGATCCGGCGTGTGAGGTCCGCAAGCAGAAGCTCCACCGGCACGCCGGCCACAGGACAAGCGACCCACTGGATTGCCCGAATAGTTCGCTGCTAGCACAGTCGCGATGATCGAGGACCGTGAGATCTGGGCTTGTGCGCATCAACTGATGCGCCAGCACGGCACCGAGGCTTGGTTTCACGCCGCGCAGCGCGCCGATGAGCTGCTCGCATCAGGCGAGATTGAGGGACACCGGACCTTTCTTCGCATCCTCGACCGGATCAAGCAGCTTGAGCAGCTCGAAGCTGACAGTCGACTGCATTGAGGTAGCGCCACTGCGCTACCTCCCCCCTCCGCATCTCCGAACAAATCGGCGAGAAGTGTCAGTGCAGGCTTTCGGCGGCCACGCCGGCACTATCCGTCATGGCAGAACGGATCTTACAGGCATCCTCGAATTTCGCGATCGCCTGTCGCAGTGCAGCTTCATAGATATCGCCGCGCCAGCTGTTAGTGCCGAAAGCGACCGATATCGCTGCTTTCACGGGGTCGATAACGACGACTCGGTCCGGCTGGTCGAATACCAGCGCGAGCAGTTTTGTGCCCTCATCGACGAACCGCACCGCATAGAAGGGCTCTCCGCAACAGCCATTGCGGTGCCATGCCACTTCGAGAATCTTGATCGCCGCCATGGTTATCCACCCGCTGTCCTGACGACGCATGATAACTGTCAGCGTTCTCACAGAGCGTGATAAACCACTCCGAAACGGAGTATTTTGAACCAGACGAATTGCTCCGAACTGCATCGTCTTTTAACCATAATGGGGATGGCACCCTGTCTCTCGATCGATCTGATGCGGCCGCATGAACTCCGGTCCAACGGAACAGGCGCGTAATGGCGCCCGGCTGGACGCCCGAGCGCTTCGCGACCGCACTCGCCGCGCTCAGCGACCGCCAGCGCCAGGCGTTGCGGCTGGTCGCACGCGGTCATGATTCGAAGACGATTGCGCCACGGTTCGGCAAATCGCATCACACGATCCACAAGGATCTCGAACACGCCAAGACCGCGCTCGCTGCGCGCGACCGCTTCGAGGCGGCGCGATGGCTCGTCGACTTCGAGGCACAGAGTTACGAAGCGTTCGTATACGAGCCGCAAGCCCTTCCGGCCGGCGAAAAACCGGGCATTCTCAGCTCGTCCGAAGCGATGGGAACCATCTCGTCCGGGTCGAGCATCGCTGAAGAGCGCGCACAATTCGCGTTCGACGGCATCGGTGCCACGGCCGGTGCGATGGCTCCCCCCGGGGCAGAAGTGCAGATACGAAACCGGCTGCAACCATGGCAGCTCGCAGCGATCGCGATTGCAGGAGCAGTTGCGGCGGTGGTGATGCTCGCCGGCATGCTGGCGGTGTTCGATCGGCTTCAGCCTCTCATCGCCCGGATCTTCACTGGCTGATCGCCGGAGACCCCGGCGACGAGGGGGAATGACGATGCTGAAACAAAGACTGGACGCGGCGCAGACGATTCGTGCGAGCTTCATCAAGACCGAGACCATGATCGATGCGGCGGCGATCTCGGCCACGGACTGCGCGGCGCGCATGCTGAACGCGCGGGCCGAGGTGCGGCTTCCGATCAATGTCGGGCTCGAGGCGATGGCCAAAGTCGCCGAGGCCGCTTCGCTCGCGGTCCGCGCGCGGCAGCTGATCCTGGAAGCACATCCGCTGATGGCGGAGATCCCAGCCGAAATCGGGCTTGGCCGGGTCACCGGCTTTGGTGGGACCGAGGATTGCCCGGAGCTTGCCAAGCCGATGGGTGCGCACGAAGTCACCCCGCAGCCGCAGGAGCCGCTGCGCATCGCCGCCTGATGCAGGTTGACCGGGCCGGCAAAAACTGGCCCGGTCATCCGATGGGGCAAAGCGTCATCTACTACTCGTTGTTGAGCCTGACATGTGGCTTCGCTCTCTGGCGCGGTGGCGGCCCCGAACGGGTCGCGGCGCTGCTCTTCGTCGCTGCCTCGATCGCTTCGGACAATGCCTATGCGATCGGCTCCGACAAATACCTGAACGTCGAGCTCGGCGTGCTGGTGGTCGATATTGCGCTGCTGGCGAGCCTGATCACGGTGATGCTGCTGGCCGACCGCTTCTGGCCGATCGCCATGGTATCGCTGCACATCCTGGGAGTGCTGGCTCATTGGGTGCGCGCGCAGGAAGCGAGCATGTTCGCGCCGACCTACAACGTACTGCTCTCGCTGTGGAGCTATCCGATGCTGCTGATCCTGGTGATCGCGACGCTGCGGCATCGGCGGCGGCTGCGGCTGCGCGGAGCCGATCGCTCCTGGCGGCACTCCTGGCACCGGCAAGCGCCGATCCCGGAACCTTAGCCGATACACTCCTGACCCGGTTCAGCACGCTCGCAGGGGTACTCAGCGCCGATCCTTCCAGTGTCACCGCGGTATCCGGCGAACGCGCTGCGGCATGGATCGCGCTCATCAGCACGGGGATGCAACACGCGCTGGCGGCGCAAGCATTCGATGGCCCCGTCATCACAAGCTCAGGCGAGCTGGCGCGCTATCTGCGCTTCGCGCAAGGCAGCGCGCAGGTCGAGGTCGTACGCGTGCTCTATCTCACCGCGCGGCATCAGCTGATCTGCGACGAGATCGCCTCGCGTGGCACGATCGACGAAGCAGTACTCTATGTCCGTGAGGTGCTCGCGCGCGCGCTCGAGCTCGGAGCCGCGGCGATCATCCTCGTCCACAACCATCCGAGCGGCGACCCGAAACCGAGCAAAGCCGATGTCGAGATGACCCGCCGGCTCGCATTAACCGGCAAGGGGCTTGGCATCCAGCTCCTCGATCACCTGATCGTCGCACGCGCCGAGATGCTGAGTTTTCGCGCGCAGGGCCTATTGTGATGAAGCCCGCGACCGTCCGGGCTAGCGACAATCTGCTCCAGATCGGACCAAACAGCCCGCCATTGCGGGCGGAGATCATGCAGGGGAGGCCCATGGAAATGAATGGCACGAACGAACTGCGCCAGGCCGATGAATCTACCGACTGGAGCAACGCAAACCCGACGGCTTTGATGTTTGGGCACAGCGCGACAGCCCGTCCGGACGTCGCCGCGGCGATGCAGCACGCAGGCATCCGCGCCCTGGCGCCCCTGCCGCTGGCGAGCGGAGGTGCCGCATTGGCAGCCGCCGACCTCGCCATCGCCGACCTCACCGGCGCCGACGACGCGACGATCACGACTTTTGTGAAGCAGACGGTGCCCGAACTCGACGCCCATGGTATCGCGCTCATCGCGACGCTCACGCCCGCACAGATCGACCTGGTCGCGCTCGACCTGTTGCCGATCGGTGCCGAACTGCTCTGCGACCCTGCGCCGCGCGACCTTCGTACTGCGCTCGAACGCGCAACCCAGCGCCCCACGCGCCGCCTCCATGATTCGGGCCGTGGGGCCAGCACCGAGCGGCTGCGCTCGCTCCATCAGGACGTGACCCGGCTTGCCGCGACGCTACGCGAGCTGGTCGATCCTGAAGCGCCGCGGATCGCCGCGACGCCCGTACCCAGCGTAGGGGCTGCTACAATCCGGGCACTTATCCGGCGGCGGCGGTTGCGCGAGCGCTTCTTCGAGGCCGATCTCTTTGCCGATCCCGCCTGGGACATTCTGCTCGACCTCTATGCCGCATATCTCGAGGGCGGACGGGTATGCGTGTCGAGCCTCTGCTATGCCGCGGCGGTGCCGCCGACCACGGCGCTGCGCTGGATCGGATCGATGTGCGACAGCGGCTTGCTTGAGCGCCACGCCGACGCGCACGACAAAAGGCGGCACTTCATCCACCTCACCGATCGCGCGATCGTTGGAATGAACGGCTATTTCCTGACGCTGGCAAGTCCCGCGCACCATGCGTGAGGCAGGTACAGCACTAGCCGAACAGCCAGCGCAGCGCGCCCCACAACCCCGCCGCGAACGAGCCTGCCACCAATGCGCTCATCACCCAGTATTCGAGCGCGCGCGCCCGCGTGCGCCAGCCCTTCTCCGGTTTCATCCGGCAATCTGAGCAGATCGGCGCCAGGTAGGAAAGTTCCAAGTCAAGCTCCGGTCCAGTGCTAGAAGCTGGTGCTTTCTTCATGCACATTTCCGCGGCCAATCTAGACAATTAGATAGACAATATGCGCCTTGCCTGGCGGCGCACACTGCCGCTTCATCGCCGAGCAGGCGGAGCGTCTGCGGATCGGCATTCACCGGGCTGGCGGGGGATCAGTTGGTCTCGGTAAGGCTGCCGCCGGCAGCCTTGCACGCCTTGACCGTCAGCGACCTGAAGCCCTGGTCCTGGCAGCTGTTCTGGCCGCGGCATTCGTTGCTCGCTGTCTTGCAGTCCGAGGTGCCCTTGCAGGTGTTGATGCCGTGGCAATGGACGGTCTTGGCAGCGCCCGCCTTTTGCTTGGCCACGGCGACCGAGGGCATGGCGGCAAGCGCGACGACGACGGCAGAGACGGCGATGCTGGCGCCCGTGCGAAGGGTGAGCCAATCCGCGTGCCGCCCCCTCGGCCGAGAAGCTTGTCGCCCTCCCGCCCGCCTTCGACAAGTCGGGCAAGGGATCGCTGACCGCGGGCAACAGCTCGCCGATCACCGACGGCGCGGCGGCGCTGTGGGTGGCTACCAAGGCGGGTCGCGTCTGCCCGCGGCGACCCCCTATGCCGAGCTGGTCGATCACGAGGTCGCGGCGGTCGACCATCATGTCGACGGGCTGCTGATGGCGCCGACCTTCGCTATCGTGCGCCTGCTGGCACGGCACGGACTGCGCTATGACGATTTCGCGCTGTGCGAAATCCATGAGGCGCTCGCGGCGCAGGTGCTCGCCAATGTCGCAGCGCTGGAAAAGCCGGGCTGCACGAAGGAGCGTGCAGGCGTCGATTTCAATTTCGGCCCCTTCCCATGGGACCGGGTCAACCCGAACGGCGGATCGGTCGCGATTGGCCACCCCTTTGCGGCGACCGGTGCGCGCGACCTGAGCCAGGCCGTCAAGGAGTTGGCCGCGCTGCCGTCAGGTTCTTGGGCGATCGTCAGCGTTTGTGCTGACGGCGGTCATGGAACCGTTTCCTTGTTGCGGCGGCCCCGAGGTCTTGCGGTCCATCCCAGAGTTGCGATCCCAAGCAATCTGGGAGACGCGGCGCCTTCGATCTTCCGGTGACCTTGTCGATCATGTGCGCCCAATCCTGCCGCTTCCGTCGTCGAGACGTGAGGTACCCCCCTCAAACCGGAGAGGGCTCAAGAACCTCGCCTTTGCATATGCAGGAAGCTCGCACATCGATATGCGAAAGCTGATAGGCCGCTTTGCCAAACCGGAAGCGCCTGTTCGCATGGCGGCTTCTGAGGCGCGTCGCGGACAAGAGAAATCACGTCCTACGAGGCTCGGCTATGGCTAAATGATAGTTCCAAATCGCGCGCTCCGGATGAAAGAACCCGCTCGGACAATAGTTCGGCCCATGCTGCAAGAGCATCGCGCCGAGATTCAAAGAGCTCCGACTTGTTGTAGACCCTCATAATCTTCGAAGTAGTTGCAGTCGCGACATGGTTCAGAATGCGATCGGCGACATGCGGCGCGACACCTAGAATTTCGCAGGCGTGCGTGTTGAAGCTGGTCCGCAGATCGTGGAGAGTCCATGCGGGCATGGCGTCGCTTTCATCGTAGACCTCCCCACACTCTCCTGCCCGTTTCCGGCGCGCCGCGTCAATTTTATCGTCGAGCCTTCGCTTTGCCTTCGAAAAGCCGGAGATCGATGTGTCCTCGGTAGTGGAAAACACGAATGTCGATTTCTTGGGCCGATTATCATGCTCGAGCGCTTCGATAATGATCTCTCGAGCGAGTTTAGGTAACGGCACCCGAAGCGCGCGACTGTTTTTTGTTCGATCACTAGGCAATATCCAAGCGCCCTCGTCGCCCGCATCCTCCGTACCGAGATCCAGATCGGCGATCGGCATCGCTGCAATCTCTTCGCGGCGCATCGGCAGCACCATGAGAAGCCGATAGAACTGACGAAACGGATAGCCCATCGTTTCCGTCGCGTTCCAAATCTCGGCAAGCTCGTCGAGGGTATGGAATCTCTCGCGGACATTCTCTTTCGCGGGCTTGCGAATGCGCTCGGCGGGATTTGACGCGATAAGCTCTTCGTCGACGCACCAGTTAAAGAATGCCGATGCGTATGCGAGCTTCCGGTTCGCAGAGATCGGCGAGGTTCTGGCGGTGACGCGAACAACTTCGGCAATGTCCTGCCGGCTGAGTTTGGACAACGGTTCCTTTAATAGGTTGCGCAAAAGGCCCTTCTCACCATCGAGTGCGCGCCGAGTGGCTGCCCCCGTCCGATGGTGCGCGAGAACCTCTTCATCATATTGAGCAAGCGCTTTGCTCACGGGCACCTGGGTCCGCTTCTGCTCCGCGCGCTCGCGAACCTCGGCCTTCGCCTGCTCATTTGGATTGGCTCCCCCATCGACAGCGGAGCGCTTCTTGCGGGCCGCCGCGCGAGCGTCCGAAATACTCATCTCAGGCCACTCGCCGAGCTTGATGCGGCTCTGCTCGCCGGACTTCAATCGGATCTTCAGTTGCCAGGCCACCGAGCGCTTACCTGCGCGGATGCGTAGGCCGCGCTCGCGATCGTCGACAAGTTCCAGCTGCGGTGAGCCGTCTTCCTTCGCCGCCGCGATCAGCGCGTCGATTGCCTTCCGGGTGAGTTGCTCGGCCATACCGAAGCCATACTCGAAACCGCCTCCAAGGGGAATCCTAACAGCATAAATTAGGCCCCAATTAGGCCCCACAATACGATTGATTAGCCACGAGGCATCGCCGCGGGCATCATCGAGGTGCGGGGAGATGAGCGGGAGGGAGGACGCATCGCGATCGGCGCGATGCCATTGAGCCGCGCGCTCGTGCTTCCCCGCGCGCTGGCGGATCTGCTCCGCGCTGCACCGAACGCGGTGGTCGATGTGGTCGAAGGATCGTGGCGCGAACTCGTCGAGCCGCTCGCCGACGGCATCATCGACCTGACCATCGGAGCGCTGCGCGAGGAGGCGCCGCCAGGCCTCGCGCAGGAACCCCTGTTCACCGACCAGCTTGCGATCTTCGGGCGACCCGGCCACCCTGCGCTCGGCGGCGCGATCGGCCTCGACACGCTCCGTGCGCAGCAATGGATCGTCGGGCCGGCCGGAACGCCGCTTCGCACGCATTGGGAAGCCTTGTTCGCAGGCGCTCCCCTTCCCCTTGTTCCGGTCGAATGCGGTTCGGTGATGGTGATCCGAGGCCTGTTGACCCAGAGCGATCTGCTGACGCTGCTCTCCCCCGATCAGGTCGCGCTCGAAGTCGAAAGCGGTGTGTTGACCCAGATCGGACCGCTACTCCCCTCCGCGATACGGACCATCGGCCTCACGACCCGCACCGGCTGGCGGCCCACGCCGGTCCAGCGCATGCTGCTCGACCTGATCCGCGCGGCTGCCAGGGACACAAGACTTCCGGAAAAATGATGGCCGGTGATTCAATCCGATTGGGCACAAGGAACGCTCCCCCTTAGCCATGGGGAATGGACCTCAAATGGAACATGTCGTTGCCGAAGTTTGCTTTCCCCGAATTCCGATTGTCCACTTTCAGGGCGCAATGCCCTCTTCGTGGAACGCTGGTGGGATGACTGGCGCAATCGCCTTTATCGGTTTTGGAGAAGCAGGCGGAGCCTTTGCGCGTCCGGGCGATCGTGCCTTTGACCGCAAGACGACCCATCCGAGCACCCGCGCGGCGAAGCTGGCCGACTATGAAGCAGCCGGGGTCGAGGGTTGCGAGACCGCTCGCGCGGCGCTGACCGGAGCGGCAGTGGTGCTTTCGCTTGTCACCGCCGATCAGGCGCTCGAGGCGGCGCGGACAGGCGCCGCCCTACTCGAACCAGGCGCGCTGTGGCTCGACATGAACAGCGTCGCACCAAGCACCAAGCGCGCCGCCGCGGAAGCGATCGAGGCGGCCGGAGGGCGCTATGCCGATGTCGCCGTGATGGCGCCGGCGCATCCGGCACGGAGGGCGGTCCCGCTGCTGGTTGCCGGGCCGCACGCAGCGGACGCCGCAGCGGCGCTGGCGGCGATCGGATTCGCCCGGATCGAGGTCGCCGGGCCGAACATCGGCGACGCCGCGGCGGTCAAGATGATCCGTTCGGTAATGGTCAAGGGGATCGAGGCGCTGACTGCCGAGTGCATCCTCGCCGCGAACCGCGCGGGGGTGACCGACGCGGTGATCGCCTCACTCGACGCGAGCACCAAGGCGCGGGGCTGGGGCGAGCGGGCGGACTATAATTTCGACCGGATGCTGGCACATGGAACGCGCCGCGCGGCCGAGATGGAAGAGGTCGCCAGGACACTGGAGGATCTCGGGATCGCCCCGGCGATGACGCGTGCGACGATCGCACGCCAGCGGGAGCTGGGGGCGCTCGGCATGGGAGTGCCGGACGGGCTGGCAGCGAAGCTGGCCCGCATTGAGGACGGCCTGGCGGCTCGTCATTCGGGAGAAGAAGCCGCGTGATTATCGACTGCCATGGCCATTATACCGTGCTGCCCAAAGGACATGACGCGTGGCGCGAGGACCAGAAGGCCGCGTTCAAGGCCGGCACCACGCCGCCGCCCTATCCCGAAATCAGCGACGATGAGATCCGCGAGACGATCGAGGCGAACCAGTTGCGCCTGATAAGGGAGCGCGGTGCGGATCTCACGATCTTCTCGCCGCGCGCCTCGGCGATGGCGCCGCATGTTGGAGACGAGGCAGTCGCCATGGAATGGGCGATGCGCTGCAACGACTTGATCGCGCGCGTGGTGAAGCTGTTCCCCGAGACGTTCGCGGGCGTGTGCATGCTGCCGCAAAGTCCCAAGGCGGGGATGGCGAACAGCATCGCTGAACTGGAGCGCTGCGTCACCGAACTCGGCTTCATCGGCTGCAACCTCAACCCCGATCCCGGCGGCGGCCACTTTACCCATCCGCCGCTGACCGACCGCTACTGGTATCCCTTCTACGAGAAGATGGTCGAGCTGGACGTGCCGGCGATGATCCACGTCTCGGGCAGCTGCAACCCGGCGATGCACGCGACCGGCGGCTACTACATCGCTGCGGACACGGTAGCGTTCATGCAGTTGCTGGAAGGCAACCTGTTCGCCGATTTCCCGACGCTGCGTTTCATCATCCCGCATGGCGGCGGCGCGGTGCCGTACCATTGGGGCCGCTATCGCGGCCTCGCCGACATGCTCAAGAAGCCAGCGCTCGACACGCACCTCATGAACAACATCTTCTTCGACACCTGTGTCTATCATCAACCGGGCATCGACCTGTTGGCCGACGTGATCGCGAACAAAAACATCCTGTTCGGGTCGGAGATGGTGGGCGCGGTGCGTGGGATCGATCCGACCACCGGACACTATTTCGACGACACCAAACGCTATGTGGACGCGCTGGAGATCAGCGATACCGAGCGGCACGCGATCTTCGAGGGCAATGCGCGGCGGGTGTTCCCGCGGCTGGACGCGCAGTTGAAGGCACGCGGGCTGTGATGAACGGCCCCAAGGATATCCATTCGTATCTCGCCGAGTTCGAGGACATTCCCGGCACGCGCGTGTTCACCGCGTCGCGGGCGCGGCAAGGCTATCATCTCAACCAGTTCGCAATGAGCCTGATGAAGCCGGAGAACCGCGAGCGCTGGAAAGCGAACGAGCGCGCCTATCTTGACGAATGGCCGCTGTCCGATGCGCAGAAGGCGGCGCTGCTGGCGCGCGACTACAACACGCTGCTCGACCTTGGCGGCAACATCTACTTCCTCTCGAAGGTCTTCTCCACGGACGGGCTGAGCTTCGTCCAGGCGGTGAGCACGATGACCGGCGTCTCGGTCGAGGACTATCAGGCGATGATGAAGGCAGGCGGCCGCTCGCCGGAAGGCAACCGATCGAAGAGGGAGAGGCGCTGATGGCCCGCATCACCGCTGGCGTGGCATCGAGCCATGTGCCCCTGCTCGGCGTCGCGCATGATCTCGGCAAGGACCGGGACGACTATTTCGGCCCGATCTTCGCAGGATATGACTGGACGCGCGAATGGGAGAAGGCCGAAAAGCCCGACGTCGTCGTGCTGGTCTATAACGACCATGCCAGCGCATTCGACATGAAGATCATCCCCACCTTCGCAATCGGCTGCGGCGAGCGCTATGCTCCCGCGGACGAGGGCTGGGGTCCGCGCAAAGTGCCCGACGTGCATGGCCATCCGGACCTTGCCTGGCATATCGCACAGAGCCTGATCCTCGACGAGTTCGACATGACGATCATCAACGAGATGGACGTCGATCACGGGCTGACCGTGCCGCTGTCGATGATGTTCGGCCACGTGCCCGAATGGCCCTGCAAGGTGATCCCGCTAGCAGTCAACGTCGTCACCTACCCCCCGCCTTCGGGCAATCGCTGCTGGGCTCTGGGCGAAGCGATCGCGCGTGCGGTGGCGAGCTTCCCAGAGGAGCTGAACGTTCAGGTTTGGGGCACCGGCGGCATGAGCCACCAGCTGCAGGGACCCCGCGCCGGACTGATCAACAGGGAATGGGACAATAACTTCCTCGACGGGCTGGTCGGCGCGAGCGAGCATCTGCGCCACGTCCCACATATCGAGTATCTCCGCGAAACCGGCAGCGAAGGCATCGAAATGGTGATGTGGCTGATCATGCGCGGCGCGCTGGGCAAGCGCACCGCCATGCTCCACCGTTACTATCATGTGCCGTGCAGCAACACCGCCATCGGGCATCTCGTGCTGCGGCCCGACAATGGCGAAGGACTCGACATGACGGGCAGCGGCGCCGCCCCGCTCGCCGCAGAATGACCTCCCAACACTGGAGACAGACATGAAGATCGCACTCGCAGGCGCCGGCGCATTCGGCGAAAAGCATCTCGATGGCCTGAGGAACATCGACGGGGTCGAGGTGATCTCGGTGGTCGGGCGGCGCCTGGAACCGACCCAGAAGGTCGCCGACAAATATGGCATCCCGCACGCAACCACCGAGCTGGTCGAGGCGCTGGAGCAGCCAGGGCTGGATGCCGTAATTTTGTGCACGCCGACACAGATGCACGCCGCCCAGGCGATCCAGTGCATGGACGCGGGCAAGCATGTGCAGGTCGAGATCCCGCTGTGCGACAGCCTGGCCGATGGCGAGGCGGTGCTGGCCAAGGCGCAGGAAACCGGCCTCACCTGCATGGTGGGGCACACCCGCCGCTTCAACCCAAGCCACCAGTATCTGCACCGCAGGATTATGGCGGGCGAGCTCGCCGTCCAGCAGATGGATGTGCAGACCTACTTCTTCCGCCGCAAGAACATGAACGCCAAGGGCGAGGCGCGATCATGGACCGATCACCTGCTGTGGCATCATGCCGCGCATACGGTCGATCTGTTCGCATATCAGGCGGGACCGATCGTCGCAGCCAACGCAATCGAAGGACCGCACCATCCCGAGCTCGGCATCGCGATGGACATGTCGCTCCAGCTCAAGGCCGAGAGCGGCGCGATCTGCACACTAAGCCTGTCGTTCAACAATGACGGACCGCTCGGCACCTTCTTCCGCTACATTTGCGACAACGGCACCTGGATCGCGCGCTATGACGACCTAGTCACGGGCAAGGAAGAGCCGGTCGACCTGACGGGCGTGACCGTCACCAATAACGGCATCGAGCTGCAGGACAGCGAGTTCATCGCCGCGATCCGCGAAGGGCGCGAACCCAATGCCAGCGTGGCGCAGGTTCTTCCCTGTTACCGCGTGCTCGACGCGCTTGAGAAGCAACTCGAAGCGGCGCGATGAGGACGCAGGTCGCGATCGTCGGCGCCGGGCCGTCGGGGCTGTTGCTCGGGCATCTGCTGCTGCAAGCCGGCGTCGATTGCGTCATCGTAGAGCGCCAGTCGGCCAGCTATGTGCTAGGCCGCATCCGCGCGGGGGTCCTGGAAACGGTAACGACCGACCTGATGACACGCCTCGGCATCGACGCGCGAATGAACGCCGAAGGGTTGATCGAGCAGGGATTCAATCTCGCGACCAGCGACCGGGTGATCCGCATCGACATCGCGGCGCTCACGGGCAGGCACGTCATGGTCTATGGCCAGACCGAGCTGACCCGCGACCTTATGGATGCGGCGCGGGACCGCGGGCTGGAGATCGTCTATGAGGCGAAGGACGTGGCGCTGCACGATGTGGAGAGCGGCGCGCCCTATGTGACCTACGCAAAAGACGGCAAGGCACAGCGGATCGACTGCGCGTTCATCGCCGGATGCGACGGGTTTCACGGCCCCTCACGCCGGGCGATCCCGGCAAGCGCCGCGCGAGAATATGAGCGCGAGTATCCGTTCGGTTGGCTCGGCATCCTGGCCGATGTGCCGCCATGCCATCCCGAACTGATCTACGCCAATACCGATCAGGGGTTCGCGCTCGCATCGATGCGCTCGGCGACGCGCAGCCGCTACTACATCCAGGTGCCACTGACGGACCGCGTCGAGGATTGGAGCGAGGAGCGGCTGTGGGACGAGCTGGCGGCGCGGTTCGATCCGCTGAGCTCAGCCGGGGTGACGCGCGGGCCGGCGCTGGAGATGTCCATCGCGCCACTCAGATCCTATGTGTTCGAGACCATGCGGCACGGGCGGCTGTTTCTGGCCGGCGACTCGGCACACATCGTGCCGCCGACCGGAGCGAAGGGGCTGAACCTCGCGGCGTCGGACGTCGCCTATCTGTCCACCGCGCTGATCGCGTTCTTTGCGCGCGGAGATGAAGAGGGGCTGGCGGGCTATCAGGCCAAGGCGCTTGCCCGGATCTGGAAAGCCGAGCGGTTCAGCTGGTATCTGACCAAGCTGATGCACCGCTTTCCCGATGACGGGAGCTTCGAGCACCGGATGCAGGCGGCGGAGCTGGACTATCTCGCTCATTCCGAGGCAATGCAGCGCGTGATCGCGGAGAACTATGTCGGCTTGCAACTTTAGAAGGAAGTCCGCCGCAAGTTTCCAGCCCAAGACGCGCGCTCGTCCCCGGCACGAACTGCGCTTCCATCCAACTGTGATCGTCAGAAAAGTGAGGGCGCGCTCCGCCAGGTCATCCCGATCTCGGTGCGTGCTCATGCGATCAAATGGCCCAAACAGATCTCGGCATGAAATCGCCCGACCAGATGTCCCTGTCAGGACGAGGTGCGTCTATGGGGTATGGTCGGGATTTCGCAGTCGATGATGCAGCACCATGCAGCGCGCTAGGGACCAGCTTGACTTCGGTCGCCGATGGCGGCCCGCGCTGCTTGCCTATTTCCTGCGGCGGGTGCGGGATCATGCCGAAGCCGAGGACCTGACCCACGAACTGATCGCGAAGCTGCTCAAGCATCGCGACGACGATCTGACATCGCCCGAAGCCTATATCTTCCAGATGGCGTCCAACCTGCTCGCGGACCGCGCCCGCCGCCTGAAGGTCCGCGCGCACTATCGCGAATTGGTCAGCCGCACCGAAGAGCTGGGAATCGACCCCCTCGACCCGTTCCGGATCACCGCCGGGCGCGGCGAACTGTCGGTGCTCGAGAACGCCCTCGCCGCCTTGCCCGAACGGACCCGGACCATTTTCATTCTCTATCGACTCGAGAACCTCGGACAGGACAAGATCGCCGAGACCTTCGGCATATCCGTCAGTGCCGTGAAGAAGCATGTCGCGCGCGCGATGGCGAGTTTGATGAAGGAAATGAGGAGCGCGCCATGACGGATGGTACCCCCGCCGCGCCCGTCGCGAACGAGAAGATGGAAGAGGCCGCACTCTGGTGCATCCAGCTGTCGGAAGGCACCCTGGACGAGGACGAATGGGCCGAGTTCGAAACATGGCTCGCGAAACCCGGCCATGCCGCCCTGTTCCAGGACGCGATCGCCGTCTGGCAGGCATCGGGGGCGATCGGGGACCGGCCGCGGATCATCTCGCTGCGGACCGAGGCCCTGACCGAATTCCGCAACGCCAGCCGTCGGCGCTGGCTCACCGCCTCGCGACGGATGTGGTGGCCGCTCGGCTATGCCGCGGCGCTGCTTCTGTCCCTCGGCACGGGCGCCTATTGGTACGTCAACCAGCCCAGCCGGTACGAGACGGGCATCGGCGAACGGCAGGTGGCGATGCTCGACGACGGGTCGCGTGTCTCGATCGACGCCGTGACCGCGATGACCGTTCGCATGAAGGACGAGGCACGGCAGGTCGAGCTCGTCGAAGGACGCGCCAAATTCGATGTCGCCAAGGATCCGTTGCGCCCCTTCACCGTCGCCGCGGGCGACAAGCTGATCGCCGCGGTCGGCACCTCCTTCAGTGTCGAGATGATCGACGGCGAGGTCCGCGTCATCCTGTACGAAGGCCAGGTCGAGATACGCGACCGCAGCGACAGTGCGCGCTCGGCCGCAGCCGCGTCCCAGCGCCTGCTCATGACGCCGGGCAGCGAGTTCATCGGCACCGCCGGTTCGACGAAGGCCGCCCAGATTACTCGGCCGGACCTGTCGCAATCGTTGAGCTGGGAACAGGGGCTGATCAACTTCGATCAGGAACCGCTGGCCCGCGCCGTCGAACGCATGAACCGCTACGCCACGAAGCGGATCGTGCTGGCCGATCCGGGCATCGGCGGCATCGCCGTCGATGGCGTCTACAAGGCCGGGGATGTCGATGCCTTTGTCGAAGGGATTGTCGCGCTGCACCCGGTTCGTCAGAGGCGCGGCAACGGCGAGATCATCCTCGATCGGAAATGATGCAAATTCCGTAGCAGCCCCGATGTCCCCCGAAGCGCGCCGCGCGTCTTTATCCGGTGACCGCCTGCAAGAGGCGGCGTAGCAGGGGGGACAATCATGCAATTTTCCAGATCCGCACTTCATGGTTCGATCGCCGCGACAGCACTTGTCGCGTCGGTCATCGCCGCACCCGCGACCGCGCAGGAGCGCACTTACCGCTTTTCGATCCCGGCGCAGGACATGAAGGCGAGCCTGCGCGCACTCGCCCGCGCATCGGGCCAGCAGATCAGCTTCGACAGCAGCACGTTGAAAGGCAAGCGCGCGCCGGCGCTCAACGGCAGCTTCACCGTTCGCGATGGCGTAGCTCGGCTCCTGGCCGGATCGGGCCTCGAAGCGAACTGGGGGCGATCGGGCGTGCTGGTGATCCGCGCCGCCGCACCGGTCGAGGCCGCATCCGGCGCGCCCCGTCCAGCCGCATCGGACGAGCAGGACGATGCGGGCGATGCGGGCGATGTCATCGTCACCGGAAGCCGTATCGCGCGGCAGGTGGTCACCGATTCAGCCGTGCCGATCGTCCAGATCAACGAGGAGGATATCCAGTCGTCGGGTGCGACCGAACTGTCCGAAGTCCTCGCCGACTATCCCGCCGTTACGCCGAGCCTCAACCTCGCCAACTCGAACTCACAGATCAATGCCGCCGGCACCTCATCGGTCAGCCTGCGCGGCCTGGGCGCCGATCGCACGCTGACGCTGATCGACGGACGGCGCACGGTCTCGAACCGGATCACGTCGAGCGCGGTCAGCCTGAGCTCGATCCCGGCAATGTTCGTCGAGCGTGTCGAAGTCATCACCGGCGGCGCGTCCGCCGTCTATGGTTCCGACGCAATCGCCGGCGTCGTCAACATCATCACCCGCCGCAAATATGACGGCATCCGGGTCGGCGGCCGCGCCGGTATTTCGAGCGAAGGCGACAGCCAGCGGCTCAACCTCGACCTGCTCGTCGGTCAGAAGCTGTTCGACGACCGCGTCTCGCTCGTCCTCGGCGCGAGCTACGAGAAAGAGGACGGGGTGATGGGGTATCAGCGCGCCCGCGCCCTCGACTCGGTCGCCTACAGCCTGAGCGCGGATTCCAACCCGCTCAACCAGGGCGAACTCGGCATCACGCGCCCGTCGAAGAGCAGCAGCACGCCCGGCGGCCGCTTTCTCTCGAGCTCGACCGCGGGCGGCGGCTATTTCGTCTATGATGCGAACGGCACCCTGTTCCGCAGCACCAGTACCGCGGTCTATGGCTGGGAAACCCGCCCGGATCTCCAGATCAGCGCACCGCGCACCTCCTATCTCGGGGCGGGCAAGATCACGGTCGACCTGGGCAGCGACATCGAATTCTTCGGCCAGGTGCAATATTCGAAGGTGAAGACCTCGGCCGAGCGGGGCGGCGCCGAGACCGCGGCCTATGACGAGGAATTCGGCGACCCCCTAGCGCCGGACGTGGTCGGCAGAATCGCCCGCAACAACCCCTATGTCCCCACCGCAATCCGCGCGGCCGCGTCCTCATCGGGTATTCAATGGTCGCGCCGCTTCAACGAGCTTGGCCATTATCGCATCCTCAACGATCGTGAGACCTGGCGCGCCTGGACCGGCCTGCGCGGCAAGGTCGGCGAGCGCTGGAACTGGGAAATCAGCTATGGCTATGGCCGTTTCCATCAGGAGCAGAACCGCGTTAACCTGCTGAATCTGCAGAATTTGAAATATGCGATCAACGCCGAGTTCGATCCTGCGGCGCCGGGTGACCTGTCGCGGGTGCGCTGCGTCGATGCGGCAGCGCGTGCGGCGGGGTGCGTTCCGGTCAACCTGTTCGGGCCGAACTCGATCACGTCGGCAGCGGCCAATTATATCCGCGCCGACCTGAAGCTGGACGGCCTGATGCAGCAGGACGTGGTGCAAGGCTTTCTGAGCGGCGCATTGTTCGAGCTGCCGGCGGGTCCGGTATCGATCGCGCTGGGCGGCGAATATCGCCGCGACTGGCAGCGTTCGGTGACCGACGACACCACGCGGCGCGGTTTCGGATCGGCATCGTTCATTGCCGAATATGAAGGCGACATCAAAGCGAAGGAAGCATTCGCCGAGGTCAAGGTCCCGGTGTTCCGCGAGCAGCCTTTCGCCCACAGCCTCTCGCTCGACGCGGCGGTGCGCTATGGCGACTACAACATCAAGAATGTGGGTTCGGTCCTGAGCTATCGCTTCGGCGGCGAATGGGCACCGGTCCGCGATATCCGCTTCCGCGGGCAATATGCGCGGGCCCAGCGCGCACCGACCGTCACCAACCTCTATTCGCCCGCACGCGACGATTCGGATTCGGTGGTCGATCTGTGCAGCGGCGTGACCGCGACGACGACCGGGACGATCGCGACCAATTGCCGGTCGATTGCCGGTGTCGCCGCCGAGATCGCCGCCAATGGCGTGTTCCTGCAGGACACGACCAGCATCGAGGGTCCGGCGGCAGGCAATCCCGACCTCAAGGAAGAGACCGCCGATACGTTGTCGTTCGGCGCCGTACTGACGCCGCGCTTCATTCCCGGCCTGTCGATGACGGTCGATTACTTCAGGATCAAGATCCGCGACGTCATCTCCTCGCTCGATGCCGTCGATCTGCTGCGCGAATGTCTCGGCAATCCCAACGGCATCACCAACAACTTCTTCTGCAACGAGATCACGCGAAACGCGGAAGGGCAGATCACCCGGATCATCAACCGCGACCTCAACCTCACCCAGACCGTTCGTTCGGGTGCCGACGTCGCGATCGACTATCGGTTCGACGCGCCACAATGGCTGTCGTCGAAGGGCAAGTTCGACATCCGCTTCCTCTATTCTCGCCTGTTCGACTATTACACTGTGTTCGATGGCGTCGACGGGGTCAGGCGCACTGATTACAAGGGCGAGATCGGCGCCTGGGTGAATAGCGGCCAGGCCCAGCTCGGCTATCGCGACGGCGGCCTGCGGTTGCGCTGGAAGCTGCGCTATACGGGCGACGCGGTCGACAGCAATGTGCGTCGCATCGCGGCCGAGAAGGCGGGCGCCAATCCCCCCTTCCTGCATATCGAGGATCGGGTGCGCCACGATTTCTACGCCAGCGTCGACATACCGTCCGCCAGCAAGGACTTCCGGCTCTATGCCGGAGTGAACAACGCCTTCAACAGCACCAGCCCCTTCCTGCCTTCGGGAACGGTATCGGGCGGTTCGCAGAATGTCGCGGGCGAGTACGACGTGATCGGCCGTTATTTCTACGTCGGATTCGAAGCGAAATTCTGATCCTCGCGCCGCGCCCTGCCGGCCGACGGCGGGGCGCGGTGTTCATTTCCGGAGCATCATTCGATGATCATCCCACATCGTGCGATCGGCCTGGCCCTGTTCGCGCTTGCCGGTCTGACCCCTGCCGCGGCGCAGTCCCTCGAAGGCATCAAACGGCCCGAGGGGGAGCCGAAGCCGGTAGGCTATCTGCCCAAGGGCAGCATCGATTACCGCCTGCTCGTCGGCCCGCCGCCCGCAGCGGAGTCGATCCTCGATCAGGTCGACATGGCGATCTCACGGCGGTTCCAAGCCGACGTGCCCGCCGACCGCTGGGCGGCCGCTGACCTGGACAGCAAGAGCGTCTATCCGCGTTTCGCCGAAGCGTTCGGCAAGCCGATCGACCGCGCCCACAGCCCGCGCCTCATCCACCTGCTGAACCGCGCCATGCGCGATGCCGCGGATCCGGTGTGGAACGGCAAGGAAAGCTTTCAGCGGCCCCGCCCCTATCAACGCTATCAACTGGTCCGTCGTTGCGGCCGCACTCCCATCCCCGCCCCCGACAGCGAACCACGCGGCGGGTCCTCCTACCCCTCGGGGCACAGCGTCTATGGCTGGGCCACCGCGCTGTTGCTCGCCGAAGTCGCGCCGGCGCGCGCACCGGCGATCCTCGAACGCGGGCGGGACTATGCGCTGAGCCGGGTGATCTGCGGCTATCATTTCCCGAGCGATACCGATGCGTCGCGCGCGATCGCCGCGGCGGTTCTGACCCGGCTGAATGCTGACCCCACTTTCCTTGCCGATCTCAAGGCGGCGCGGGACGAGTATGGGGTCGCCGCCAGGCCGGCGGCCGAGGCCCCGCCCGTCGCGGCCCGCAAGCCCGTCGAGGCGCAGGCCGAATGATGATGGCGCCGTCATCTGAAATGGCCGGGCAGGCAGAGGCCCGTCAGGCAGGCCGATTCAAGCGGCAAGCAACGCGGTGATCTGCGCTTCCGCGATCGCATGCGCCTCACGCGCATCCAGCACCGCAGGGGACAGGCAGAGCTCCAGCCACAGCCCATCGACCAGTGCAGCGATCGCGATGGCCGCACGGCGGCGCGCGGCCGGGGGAAGGCCGCACGCCGCCAGTAAGGTTTCCAGCTCGTCGCGATAGCGCGCATATTGCGCGTCATGAAGTGCGGCGATCTCGCCCCGCGCGATCACCAGCCCCCAGAAGGCCGTCCAGGTCGCAAGCAGCGTGCGATCGGCGATCGGCGGTGCGAAGCTCGCCGCCACATAGGCCATGAGCCGCGCGCGCGGATCCGTCCCCGCGTCCGAGACCGCCGCGTCGAGCGCGGCCGCCACCTGCTCTCCGACATGGGCGTAGGTCGCGGCGATCAATGCATCCACTCCGCCGAAATGGTGCGCGACCAACCCTGGCGAGACGCCTGCCTCCAGTGCGATCGCGCGCACCGAGGCGGCGCTCGCTCCCTCGCGCGCCAGGACGCGCGCGGTCGCCTCGATCAGCGACTGGCGCCGCGCATCGGGTTCGGCGCGGGTGAAGCCGGGCTTGCTCATCGTGCAAGTCTATTATACGATCGTACAACAAGCAAATTGCGGAGCCGGCCATGGCAACCCCTGCCCCCCTGCCCGAAGCCGGGTTTGATCCTGACGCCGACTGGTCGCTGCCCGGCTGGATCTACACCGATCCCGAGTTTCTGGAGCTCGAGACCGCGCGCATTCTGCGGCCGTCGTGGCAGATCGTCTGCCACGAGAGCGACCTTGCCGAGCCGGGCGACTGGCGCACCCTTTCCTTTCTGGGCGAGAATGTCGTCGCGGTGCGGGGACGCGACCGGACGATCCGCGCCTTCCACAATGTCTGCCGACACCGCGCGATGCGGATCGTGGAAGGCGACGCGGGCTGCGCGAAGAAGCTGGTCTGTCCCTATCATGCCTGGGCCTATGAGTTGGATGGGCGGCTGTCCGGGGTGCCGATGCGGCATGACTATCCGGCGCTGGACATGGAAGCCAGCAGCCTCGTTCCGGTCGGCCTCGCCATCTGGCGCGGCTTCGTGTTCGTGCGGCTCGAGGATGATGGCGGCCCCTCCCCCGCCGAGATGATGGCGCCCTATGATCACGAGATCGCGCCCTATCGGTTCGAGGAGATGCGCCGGATCGGCGAGGTCCGCGTCCGCGATCGTGCGGTCAACTGGAAGAATGTCGGCGACAATTATTCGGACAATCTTCACATCCCGGTCGCGCATGACGGGCTGACCCGGCTGTTCGGCAAATCCTATGCGATCGAGGCGGCGGGATGGGTCGACAAGATGTCGGGCTATCTGGTCGACCGCGTCTCGGCCAATCCCTGGGAAGCCTTCTACCAGCGCCACCTTCCTCGCGTCGATCACCTGCCCGAGGCGAACCAGCGGCTGTGGCTCTACTACAAATTATGGCCGAACATGGCGTTCGACATCTATGCCGACCAGATCGACTTCATGCAGTGGCTGCCGGTCTCGCCAACCCGCTGCGTGCTGCGCGAGATGACCTTCGCGCTGCCCGACGACCGGCGCGAGATGAAGCTGGCACGCTACGCCAACTGGCGGATCAACCGCGTGGTCAATGCCGAGGACACCTGGCTGATCGAACGGGTGCAACAGGGCATGGCGTCGAGCAGCTACACCGCCGGGCCGATCGGCGCGAGCGAGGTGTGCCTGCGCAGCTTCGCGGCGAAGATCCGTGCCGCCATTCCGGAGGCACGGCTCCATCGCGCGCCCGCACCGGGCTGGTCGCGCCGTCCGCATACCGTCTGAGATCGGGGGGAACATGAAGAGATACGACGCGATCGTCATCGGCGGCGGACACAATGGCCTAGTCTGCGCTTTCTACCTCGCCCGCGCCGGCCTCAAGGTGCGCGTGCTGGAGCGGCGCGACGTCGTCGGCGGCGCGGCGGTGACCGAGGAGTTCCATCCCGGCTTCCGCAACTCGACGGCGAGCTACACCGTCAGCCTGCTGCGGCCCAAGGTCATCGCCGACATGAAGCTGCACGAACGCGGCTGGCGGATCGTCGAGCGGACGATCAGCAATTTCTTCCCGCACGACGACGGCTATCTCAAGCTCGGCGGCGGCACCGCGCGGACACAGGCGGAGTTCGCGCGCTTCTCGCGCAAGGACGCCGACACCTTCCCCCGCTACGAGGAAGCGCTGGAACGGGTCGCCGAAGTGCTGCGCGACCTTTCGCTCAAGACCCCGCCCAATGCGGGCGGCGGATTGCGCGCGCTGCTCGCGGCGGCGGTGCAGGGCAAGCGGCTCGCGGGGATGGGCGTAGAGGCGCAACGCGACGTGATGGACCTGTTCGTCAAGTCGGCGCGCGATTTCCTGAATGGCTGGTACGAGAACCCGTACATCCAGGCCGCGTTCGGCTTCGACGCGGTGGTGGGCAATTATGCCAGTCCGGATACGCCGGGATCGGCCTATGTCCTGCTCCACCACGTCTTCGGCGAGATCAACGGCAAGAAGGGCATGTGGGGCCATAGCGTCGGCGGCATGGGCGCGATCACGCGCTACATGGCCGAGGCCGCCGCGGAAGCCGGGGTCGAGATCAGCCTGGAGGCGCCGGTCGCCAAGGTGCTGGTCGATGGCGGCAAGGTCGCCGGCGTGCGGCTGGAGAGCGGCGAGGAAATCGCCGCGCCGATCGTCGCCTCGAACGCCGGCCCTGCCCTGCTCTACCGCCAGCTCGTCGATCGCGGCGACATGCCCGCCGAGTTCGCGCGACGAATGGACGGATACAAGACCGGATCGGGCACGTTCCGGATGAATGTCGCGCTCAGCGAGCTTCCCGATTTCAGCGTGCTGCCCGGCAAGGAGAAGGCCGAGCATCACACCGCCGGCATCATCATCTCGCCGACGCTCGACTATATGGACAAGGCCTTTACCGACGCGAAGGCGAAGGGCTGGTCCGACGAACCGATCGTCGAGATGAAACTCCCGACCAGCGTCGACGACAGCCTCGCCCCGCCGGGGATGCACATCGCCTCGCTCTTCTGCCAGCAATTCGCGCCGGTGCTGCCCGATGGCCGCAGCTGGGACGCGGAGCGCGATAAGGCGGCCGATGTCATCATCGATACGGTCACGCGGCACGCGCCCAATTTCCGCAAGTCGATCCTCGGCGTGCAGATCCACTCGCCGCTCGATCTGGAGCGCAAGTTCGGGCTGATCGGCGGCGATATCATGCACGGGCATATGTCGCTCGATCAGCTCTGGGCGTCGCGGCCGATGCTGGGGCATGGCGATTATCGCGGGCCGATCAAGGGTCTCTATATGTGCGGCGCGGGCACGCATCCCGGCGGCGGCGTGACGGGCGCCCCCGGGCACAATGCCGCGCACGAGATCCTGCGCGACCGCTCGATCGTGCGGCGGATTTTGCCGGTTTAGAGTCCGCTAACGCGTGCGCCGCACCCAGAGGAACACGGGCAGCCCGAGTGCAAGCAGGCCAAGACCCCAGAGATTGGCACGCAGGCCGAGGCCGTAGATCATCCACAGAACGAACAGCGCGGCAACCAGGGCGGCCAGCGTCGCCGCGCGATCGCCGGCGAGCAGCTTGAGTGCGGCGAGCGCGCTGACGAAATAGGCGAGCATCCCGGCGGCGAGGCTGATCGTCGCGATATCGGCGAACAGCGTGCCGGTGCGCCCGGTATAGTTGAGCGCCATCACGACCGTGACCAGCACCCCCGACACCAGATGCGCGCGCGCCGGTGTGCCATGCGGGCTTTCCTTGCCGAACCATGCGGGGAACACGCCGCCGCGCGCCATCGCCCAGGGCATCTCGCCCTGCAGCAGGATGAAGCCGTTGAGCGCGCCGAGCGCGCTGATCGCCGCGAAGATCGCGGCGATCTCCAGCGCGCCCGTCCCCCAGGCCCGGCCGAGAAAGGCGGCGAGCGGCGCCGGGGACGCGGCGGTGACATCCGCTGGCATCATCAGCCCGATGGCGCCCGCGACGAGCACATACACCAGGCCGGTCAGCGCGGTACCGATCAGGGTCACGAGCGGCACGACCCGTGCCGCGTCCTTGACCCGATCGGCCGGGACCGTCGCCGATTCGACGCCGAGGAACCCCCAGAAGGTCAGCGCAACCGCGGCGGAGATCGCCCCCGCGCTGATCGGCACCGTCGGGTTCTCGACGATCGCCGCCCGGCCGTCCGCGAGCAGCAACCACAGCGCGAGCAGGATGATCGCGACCAGCGGGACGAGCTTCGTGACCGCCGTGACGAGCTGGATGCGGCCTGCCAGCGCAACCCCGCGGATATTGACCGCGACCAACCCCCAGATCAGCAGCAATGCCGTCGCGAAGGCCGGGAGCCCGCTTGCAATCACCGGAAACGGTACGCTGAGCGCGCTCACCACCGCAATCGCCAGCGCGCCATTGCCGGCCCAGATCAGGATCCAATAGCTCCAGGCCACGGCGAAGCCGACGACCGGGCCGAACGCCGCGTCGGCAAAGGCATAGGGGCCACCCGCGCAGGGCAGCTTGGCCGCGAGCCGGGCGAACACGAAGGCCAGCGTCATCGCACCGGCGATCGTCGCGACCCAGCCGATCAGGGCATTGGTTCCGAGTGGCGCGAGCGTGGCGGGCAACAGATAGATGCCCGATCCGATCATGTTGCCCACCACCAGCGCCAGCGCCGGCCAGAAGCCGAGTGCGCGACGTGGCGTTGACGGGTCTCCATCGGCCATGCGCCCTTGTCGTCACCGCAGGGGCATCCGTCCAGCGGGAAAAATTCGGACGACGCTTGATCGGCGGGCGGGCGCGTGATCATCATGCGCGATGGCCGCGACGCGCTTTCCAACCGACCTCATGGACGCGGCGCTGGCGCTGCACGACAATCGCCTGTCCGAGGCGGAGCGCGGCCTCAAGGCCTATCTCAAGCGCGATCCGTTCGACGCGCGTGCGATCCGCATGCTCGCCGAGCTGGCCGGGCGAATCGGACGGCTGAAGGATGCCGAGACCCTGCTGCGCCGGGCGGTCGAGCTTGCCCCCGGCTTCACCGCGGCGCGCTCCAACCTCGCCTTGGTCCTTTATCGCCAGAACCGGGCGGAGGAGGCGCTCACCGAACTCGATGCGCTGATCGATGCGGAACCCGATCATCCCGGCCATGCCAACCTCAAGGCCGCCGCGCTCGGCCGGCTCGGCGCGTTCGAGGAGGCGATCGCCTTGTACGAGCGGGTGCTGACGGAGGCGCCCGAACAGCCCAAGCTGTGGATGAGCTATGGCCATATGCTCAAGACCGTGGGGCGGCAGGCCGATGGCATCGCCGCCTATCGCCGCGCGATCGCGCTGCGCCCGGCACTGGGCGAAGCGTGGTGGAGCCTCGCGAACCTCAAGACCGTGCGGTTCGACGACACGGACATCGCCGCGATGGAGGCGGCCCGCGCCGCCCCCGATCTTGGCGAGGAGGACCGGTTCCACCTGGATTTCGCGCTTGGCAAGGCGTTCGAGGATCGCGGAGACGCGGATCGCGCCTTCGGCCACTATGCCGATGGCAACGCGTTGCGCCGGACACAGCTCGTCTATGACGCCGACGAGACCGAGCGCTTCGTGGACGACTGCATCGCGCTTGCCACCCCGGCTTTCTTCGCCGAACGCTCCGGCTGGGGTTCCGAGGCGCGCGATCCGATCTTCATCCTGGGAATGCCGCGCGCGGGATCGACCCTGATCGAGCAGATCCTCGCCAGCCACAGCGCGATCGAGGGCACGACCGAGCTGCCCGACCTGCCGGCACTCGCGCGGCGCATTCCAGACTATCCCCACGGGCTTGCCGGATTGACTGATGCCCGAGCGCGCGAACTGGGCGAGGAGTATCTGCATCGTACCGCGGTCCAGCGCCGCAGCGACCGGCCGTTCTTCATCGACAAGCTGCCCAACAACTGGGCGCATGTCGTGCTGATCCGCCTGATCCTGCCCAACGCCGTGATCATCGACGCGCGCCGCGAGCCGCGTGCCTGCTGCTTCTCCAACTTCAAGCAGCATTTCGCCCGCGGCCAGGCGTTCAGCTATGCGCTCGACGACATGGGACGCTATTATCGCGACTATGTGCGGCTGATGGCGCATCTCGACCGCGTCCAGCCCGGTCGCGTCCATCGCGTGATCCATGAGGCGCTGGTGGCAGATACCGAGCAGGAGGTGCGCAGGCTGCTCGACGCCTGCGACGTCGGGTTCGAGCCCGCCTGCCTCGCCTTTTACGAGACCGAGCGCGCGGTGCGGACCGCCAGCTCGGAACAGGTGCGCCAGCCGATCTTCACCGGCGGCGATCGCGCCTGGCGGCCCTTTGCCCCCCACCTCGCACCGCTCGCCGCCGCGCTCGGCGATGTGGCCGACTATTACCCCGATGTTCCCGACACACTGTAACGTTGCAGAAACATCACTATTCCTAAAGATTGTGCACGCCCCGCTTCGCGATGATTGACGTTTATTGCGTCGAACTACAGTCTTCCCGGACAAAAGATATATTCAGGGGGCCGCAATGATCATTTCAATGCGTCGTGCCGTGATGTCCGGGCTGCTCGCATCGACAGCCCTGATCTTACCCGTCTCCGTGCAAGCGCAGCAGCGCAGCACCACCTCCGACTTGCCTCCCGATCAGGACGAGATCGTCGTCACCGCCCAGAAGCGCGACGAGAACATCCAGTCGGTTCCGATCAGCATCCAGGCGATCGGCACGCGCAGGCTCGATCAGCTCAACATCTCGAACTTCAACGAATATACCCAGCTCCTGCCCTCGGTCGCGTTCCAGACCTCGCAGCCGGGCTCGACCACCGTCTATATGCGCGGCGTCGCGTCGGGCGGCGACGGCAACCATTCGGGCTCGCTCCCGTCGGTCGGCAGCTATCTCGACGAGCAGCCGGTGACGACGATCGGCGGCACGCTGGACGTCCATATCTACGACATCGCGCGTATCGAGAGCCTCGCCGGGCCTCAGGGCACGCTCTACGGCGCGTCGAGCCAGGCCGGCACGATCCGCATCATCACCAACAAGCCCGACACGGCAGGCTTCGAGGGCCGGGTCGATGCCGAGGTGAACACCGTCGAGCATGGCGGCCAAGGCGGCAAGATCGAGGGCATGATCAACGCCCCGCTCTCGGCAAACATGGCGTTGCGGCTCGTCGGCTTCTATCGGCGCGACGCGGGCTATATCGACAATGTCGCCGGCACGCGCAGCTTCCTGCCGACCCCCGGCGGCATCACCGTCAACAACAACGCGTTCGTCGAGGACAATTACAACGATACCGATACCTGGGGCGGGCGTGCCGCGCTGAAGATCGATCTCGACGACAATTGGACGGTCACGCCGACCGTGCTGTACCAGGAGATGCGCGCCCACGGCACCTATGGCTATGACCCGCGGGTCGGCGACCTCAAGGTCCAGCATTTCTACCCCGAATATCGCCGCGACCGCTTCATCCAGGGCGCACTGACGATCGAGGGCAAGGTCGGCAACTGGGACGTCACCTATGCCGGCGCCTATCTCGACCGGAAGACCTACGCGTCCAACGACTATACCGACTATTCCGAGGCATACGACAACCTCTACGCTTCGGTGGGCGGGCTGGCGGGCTATTTCTACTATCAGGACAATGCCGGCAACACGATCGACCCGCGCCAGGTCGTCATCGGCAGCGATCACTTCAAGAAGACCAGCCAGGAACTGCGCGTCGCCTCGCCTTCGACGGACCGGTTCCGGGTGGTTGCGGGCCTCTTCTATCAGCGCCAGTCGAACCTGATCCATCAGGACTATCAGATCCCCGGACTGGGCTCGGCCGTCTCGGTCAATGGCTCGTCGGGCACGCTTTGGCTGACGCAGCAGCACCGCGTCGACAAGGACTATGCGATGTTCGGCGAGGCGAGCTTCGACCTGACGCCGCAGCTGACCCTCACTGCGGGCGCGCGCGCCTATATCTACGACAATTCGCTGATCGGCTTCTTCGGCTTCGGACGCAATCCGGGCATCGATCCGGCGGACGGTCGCCCCTATACGGCGTCGCCCTTCAATGCCGCGGGTAGCTCGCGCACCGGCGTCGCCAGCTGCTTCCTCTCGGACGGGCGGACGCTGCGCGATGCCTATCTCGACGGAAGCCCTACCAACACGCTGCTGCCGGCGATGGTCGCAGGCGGGCCGTGCACCAACCTCGCGACCTTCACCAGCGGCAAGCTGGTTCCGAAGAAGACGGAGGGGCAAGGCGTCACCTATCGCCTCAACCTGACCTGGAAGCCGCAGGACGGGCTGCTGTTCTACGCCGCTGCCTCGAGCGGCTTCCGTCCCGGCGGCATCAACCGGCGCGGCGACGTGGAACCCTATGCCGCGGACAAGCTCTACAATTACGAGCTAGGGTGGAAGACGACGCTGGTCGATGGCCTGCGCTTCAACGGCGCGGTCTATATGCAGGACTGGAGCGCCTTCCAATTCTCCTTCCTCGGCCCCAACAGCTTCACGATCATCCAGAACGGTCCCGACGCGCGTATCTATGGCGTGGAGATGGATGCGAACGCCTCATTCGGCGGGCTGAACCTGACGGTGTCGGGCTCCTTTACCGATGCCAAGACCCGGCAGGATCTCTGCGCGACGCAGGTCTGCAGCGGCACCGGCACCGATGTGCTGGCGCCGAAGGGAACGCGCCTGCCGGTCACGCCGCGCTTCAAGCTGACCGGCACGGCGCGCTATTCCATGCCGATGGGATCGGGACGCGGTTATGTGCAGGGGCTGGTCGCCTATCAGAGCTCCGCATCGTCGGACATCCGTGTCGCCAAGGCAGCGGCGCTCGGGCGGCTGCAGTCCTATGCGACCGGAAACCTCGCGATCGGCTATGAATTTGCCGACTATAGCCTCGAGCTGTTCGCGCAGAATATCTGGGACGAGCGTGGCCAGATCACACGCTTCCAGCAATGCGGCGCCTGCGATCAGCGTCCCTATATCGTTCCGATCACCCCGCGTACGATCGGCATCAGGCTGGGCGCGAAGTTCTAGATTTCCCTGTTCGCCTCCCGCGCGAGCGGCCGTTGTCGGGATAGCCAGCGACCGTTCGCGCGAGAAGCAACAAAGGGACCGGAGGTCTAGCGTTCGCGCATCGCTTCCTGCGCCTTGTTGATCGGCTTCAGCAGATAATCGAGCACGGTCTTGCGGCCGGTCCGAATCTCCACGGTCGCAACCATGCCGGGCATGATCGCGTGCTCGCGGCCATCCCTGGTACGCAGGCTTGCGCGCTTGGTGCGGATGAAGACGCGGTAATAGACCTGATCGCGATGCACTTCGTCCTGCAGCGTATCGGGCGAAATCCGATCGACCGTCCCTTCAAGCGCGCCGTAGATCGAGGGGTCATAGGCGGTGATCTTGATCGTCGCGGGAAGGCCTGGACGGATGAAAGCGATGTCGCGGGGACTGACACGCGCCTCGATCAGCAGTTCATCGCCAATGGGCACGATTTCCATCAGCGACCCTCCAGGCTGGATGACGCCGCCGATCGTCGAGACCTCCAGATTCTTCACGATCCCGCGCACCGGCGAGGCAATCGTCGTCCGGTCGAGCTGATCGCGGCGACCGCTCATCACCTGATTGACGACCTCCAGTTCGGATTTGGCCTTGGCATAATCGGCATTGGCATCGATCACGAACTGGTTGCGCAGGGAATCGAGCTTGGCCTGAAGCTCGTTCTCCTGCCGCTGGAGCCGGATGACCTCGACATTGTTCGCCGCGCCGAGTTCGACGAGCGGTGCGGTCATCGCCAGTTCGCGCCGGACCAGCGCGAGCGATTGCCGGAGGCTGGCAGTCGCGACCTGAAGATTCTCGCGGCGTGAACCGAGCAGCTTGAGCTCCCGCGCCATCAAGCCCGGAGTCTGACGGACGGCTTCGCTGAACTGCGGCGTACCACCGCTGATCTCGGCTTCGAGGCGCGCAGCGGTCGCTTCCAGCGTCCGCGCCTTGGCTTCGGCCTCGCCCAGCGTCGAGCTGAAGCGTGCACGATCGAGCGTGGCAAGCTTCTGGCGCGGCTGAACGATATCGCCTTCGTGAACGAAGATGCCGTCAACGATCCCGCCCTCCAGGCTCTGGATCACCTGCGAGCGCGAGGTTGGCGTAACCTTGCCCGCGCCGATCGTGACCTCGTCCAGCGTACCGAAATAGGCCCAGATCAGTAACGCGGCGATGCCGAGCGAGATGGTCGGGATGATCGGAAGCGTTTCGAAACGCGTCAGCCAACCGTCATCATAGCCACCCGGCACCCCGGGCAGGTCCGGTTCGGCGGCTTTGCGGCGGATGAACCCCATCATGCCGGTTGCCCCTGCAACTTGGCGGCGGCGGCATCGCCTCGACCGCCCGAAAGTGCGGCCAGCACTTTGGCCTTGGGACCGTCGAGCGCGACCCGCCCATTGTCGATGACGACGATGCGATCGACGAGTTCGAGCAGGCCGGGCCGGTTGGTGGTGACAATCAGGGTTCGTCCGCCGAGCCAGCTACCGAGCTGCTGGACGAGATTGCGCTCGCTCAACTCGTCGAGCGGCGCGGATGGCTCGTCCAGCAACAGGATATTTCCGTTGCGCAACAGCGTGCGCGCAAGCAGCAGCGTCTGACGCTGCCCGCCCGAAAGACCGGCCCCGCCTTCCTGCAGCATCAGATCAAAGCCGTGCGCCTGGCTCTGGACCAGCGGAAGGCCACCGCTGACCGCCAGCGCCGCCAGCAGATCCTCGTCGCGGGCGGCTGGCGTGCCGACCAGCAGATTCTCGCGGATCGTGCCGAGAAACAGCTGCGCCCCCTGCCCCAGATAGGCCGCCTCGCGACGGATATCGGCAGGGCTGATCAGGCCCATGCTCGTGCCGTCGAGCAGCAGGCGTCCGCCGCCCGGCTGCGCCATGCCCGCAAGCAGGCGGAGCAGCGTGGACTTTCCCGCGCCGATGCGGCCGAGCAGCGCGACCCGCTCGCCCGCACGGATCGTCAACCGCTCGACCCGAAGCACCGGCGGGGAGTCGGTGTCATAGGCGAAGCTGACGCCTTCCAGCTCATAGTTGCCGCGCAAGACGGTGCGCCGAAGCAGTCCCTGATCCGGATCATGATCGACAGGCTTGTCGAAGAGATCGTCGAGCGCCGCGATCGCGATCTTCGCATTCTGCCAGCGCGTGAAAATCTGCCCGAAAGGAATGAACAGGACGAGCGCCCTGCTGGTGAGGATCGAGCATGCGATCAGGGCGCCCATCGTCATGTTGCCGTCCATCACCTGGAAAGCACCCACGACGACGACCGCAGTATAGGCGAGCTGTTGAAGCGTCTGCGTCCAGTTCACGAACAGCGAGGACAGAAAGCGCTGGCCGGCGCCGATACGCGTTCCGGTATCGGTGAAGCGTTCCCACAGCGACTGGAAGCGTGCCTCCGACTGGGTCGCCTTGATCTCCTCCACGCGCTCGATCGATTCGACCAGAATCGCGTTGCGCAGCGCGCCTTCGCGCATGCCCTCCTTCGCAAGTTTCGCCAGCGGACGCTGCAACAGCAAGCCGGGCACCGCGATCAGCAGCGCCGCAGCGATCAACACAAAGGTCAGCGGGCCCGCGAGCATCGTGAACAGGATCAGGAACAGGATGATGAACGGCAGATCGACGATCGCGGCAACGGTGGTCGATGTCAGCAGTTCGCGGATCTGTTCGATGTCGCGCAGTTGCGCGATCAGGGCGCCGGTGGATCGCGGCCGGGCATCGTTGCGGATGTCGAGCGCGCGCGCAAAGACCCGTGCCGAAATCGCCATATCGGCTTCGCGGCCGATGCGATCGACGATCGCCACACGGGCGGTTCGCAACAAGAGCTCCAGCAACAACGCGATCCCGGTGCCCAGCGCGAGCACCCAAAGCGTGGGAATCGACTGTGCCGGAATGACGCGATCCCAAACCTGCATCGCGAACAGCGACGTGCCGAACGTAAGCAGGTTGCCGAACAGGGAGGCAAGCATGATGTCGCGATAGCCACTGCGGTGACCGATGATCGCATCGCGCAGCCAGCTCTTGACCGGCCTGCGCAGAAACGCCTCGATCCGCGCATCGCGCGTCCTGGTCGAGAGCGGTTCGACAAAGCCGACGCGCCCGCTCGCTCTTTCGTGAAAATCGGCGAGCGGCAATTGCATGGGGCTGTTGTCGAGCAGCCGCGGCAGGATGATCTCGACGCTGTCGGCGCTCCGGCTCAGCACGATCGCGACGGTGCCGTCGCGCATCGTGAAGATCGCCGGAAGCAGCATATCGGGAATATCATCGATTGCGGCCGGCACGATATCGAGCTTCAGCCCTGCCGAGCGTGCGGCCGCGATCAGCCTTGCGTCCGTGGTCTCGGCGGGATTGCCCCAGGCCAGCCTCCCGGCAAGCTCGGCCTCGGTGATCTTGACGCCTTTCAGCCCGGCGAGCACCACCAGCGCAGCGCCCCAATGCGGTACGGAGCTGTCCCCCTCATCGGCCACCCTCTTCCCCCTCGCTCAGGGCAGACGGAAGGCCCAGCGATTGCCGCAATTTGCCGTGAACCGTCTCATAGCGCACACGCGCGGTCATGATGTCATATTCGGCGCCGATCCGCGCGCTGGCCGCGCGATAGATTTCAAGTTCGGCGTTGAGCAGATCGGTCAGGCTACGCTTGCCGAGCTTATACTCCTCGAAGAAGATCCGGCTCGCCGACACCGCCTGCTGCTCCTGATGGCGATAGGCATCGATCCGCTGATACCCGCCGCGGATTTCCTCACGCGCTGTCAGTGCCCGTCCCCGCACATCAAGCATTGCGGATTGCTTGACCGCTTCGGCAGTGCGGCGGTCCTCTTCGGCCGCACGCACGGCATAGCGATTGCTGCGGCGATAGAGATCGCCGGACACGGTCATCATCGCGGTGAAGCCGTTGTCGCGCAGATTGTAGCTGTAGTTGTTGCGAGTATAGCCAAGTTGCAGCCCGAGCCGCGGATAGCGTTCCGCACGCGCCTGGCCGATGCGTGCGGCGGCGGCCTTCTCCGCCTGTTCGGCGGCGGCGATCACTGGCAGCTGCGCAAAATCGGGTTCGGCCTCGCGCTCCGCAAAGCCGGCGATCACCGGTGCCGGGTCCGTATAGCTATCCGCGACGCCGCCAATCAGATTGGCCAGCGCCACCTTGGCGACCGTTTGCGAGGACCGCGCGCGGATCTCGTCGGCGCGCGCGCTCTCTACGCGGACATCGGCGAGCAACAGGTCCGACCTGTCCGAAATCCCCGCATTGACCCGCAGCCCGATCAGCCCGCGCAGCCGCTCGAGCGAACGAACATGCTTCTGGGTTTCAAGCGCGAGCAGCTCGAATCGTTTGACGTCCAGAAAGGAGACCGCGCCGCGTTCGGCAAGTTCGTCGGCAACGGCTTCGAGCTCGAAGCCGCGCTGCCTCTCGGTCGAGGCCGCATAGCCGATCTCGCCCTTCGAGCGGCCGAAATCCCACACCAGCTGATTGAGCGTCAGGCTGGGCCCCGCCATATTGTCGTTGAGCCCCGAGCCGCTCTTCCCCGAAAGCATGTTGGGACCGATATTGGCCTGATAGGAGAGCTGCGGCGTCCAGACGCTGCGCGCTGCCCCAAGTTCGGCACGTCCGCGCGCCAGCGTCGCCATCGCGCGGGCGATGTCCGGGTGTCGCGAGAGCGTCAGCCTTACGGCGTCGGCGATGTCGATCCGGCCTTCGGACTGCAACGCGGCATTCTCGCGTGAAGGAACCGCCAGCGGCGCGTCTTCAATCTGCCGCGCTTCTGACGGGAGCGTCCCACCGGCAAGGAAAGCCCCTGCAAGCAGAACGCCCGATACTCTCGATGCAAAGGTCCGAAGGAGAGCCGATCGTACGTTCGTCATTACCATCAGGTTATCAATCTGGGTATCTCTGTCCACCCCTAGATAACGGTAACAACAACGGCATCCTCAACAATCACCGTGACACTTCCCAGTACGTACTGGTTGTAGGCGTGGCCGTTGATCAACGTCTGCCCCTGATAGACCGCACCAGTCAGGCTGACGCTGTCATTACTTTCACCTGTAACGATGAGCTGACGGTTACTGTCGGTGGCGGCGAGAACCCCGGCCTCGTCGATCGCGATGCTCCGCCCGCCATCGCCACTGCCAAGATGAATGCTCTCGATATTGCGGATATTGGTTGCAGCATCGATCGTCGCGACCAGACCTGTACCGCTATCCATCAACAGGATATCGGTTCCCGTTCCGCCGTCGATGATGACATCCGCCGCATCGAAGATCAGCACGTCGTTGCCGCCATCGCCGTAGATTTCGTCGGCACCGGCGCCGCCCCGGATCAGATCGGTGCCGCCGCCGCCGTGGAGGATATCGCTGCCGCCATAGCCATAGATGCGCTCGTTCAGCGCCGAGCCGTTGAGCGTATTGGCGCTGACATCGCCCTCGATCAGCGTCGGGTTGCCGTTCATATTGATCAGGCTGAGATCGAGCAGCGTGCCGACTGCGGATGTGCTCGAAACGCCGTCGGTATCGGTACCCGTTATCGTCGTAGAGCCAAGAACCTGCAGGCCGACGAGCGTCAGATCCTGATTGAAATGAACCGATTTCAGGAACTCGTTGATCGCGAGATTGTCGATCGCGCCGCCACCCAATTTGGTGATGGTCATCGTCGAAGTCGGGGCGATCAGACCGAGCACGCCCGGATCGTTGACGATGTTGACCTGCAGTCCGAGCTCGGCCGCCAGTTGCGCCGATCCGGTAAGCGTATAGGCGCCGAGATTGAGCGCCAGCAGCGGAGCGTAGCGCACCACGACACTCGACAGATTGCCGTCGGGATCGACTGCGACGAGGGATTGGCCGCTAAGATCGAGCAATCCGAGTGCTTCGGCGCTGATCAGTCCGAGCAAGGAAGCGCTGGTCGCCTGAACGATCGGCCCGACATTCACATTTGTGACGGTGATCGCCTGGTTTGCACTGTTGCCGATGTTGCCGGCGGCATCGATGACCCGCACGCTGATATTGTGCGCGCCCAGACCGATCGTACCGGGGCCGTGGAACCATGTGGTTCCCGAAACCGTCGCCTGCGCCCATGTCGCGCCGCCATCAAGGCTGATCTCGACGCGCTCACTGGCACCAAGCGCTGCACTCAGCGTCCCGCTGATGGTCGGAGAAGTGTCGTCGGTCTGCCAGTCGCCCAGCGCGCCGGTATCATCCGAAATGCCGGTGATGGCGATGGTCGCGGTCGGAGCGGTGAGGTCGACGGTGATGACATGTGCTGCAGACGGCAGGCTTTCGTTGCCGACCGCATCCCGCGTCGTTACCGTAAAGCTGTGGCTCGCTTCGGTGAGCGGCGCGCCCGGCGTAAAGCTCCAGGCTCCCGCACCATTGGCCGTCGTCGTGCCGATCAACACACCATTGTCAAAAATACGTACCAGGCCATTGGGTTCGGCACCCGTCCCGGCAAGCACCGGAATGGTGTCGTCTGTAAAGCCGCCATTCGCGACAGAGCCGATGACCGACCCGATATTGTCGGTTACGCTCGTGATCGCCGGTGCTGCCGGCGGGATCGCGTCGATCGTGATCGTGTAGGCCGCTGATTGCACGCTCGAATTGCCGGCTGCATCGGTTGACGAGACCGTGAAGTTGTGCGCGATCGATGCCAAAGGCGAAGCTGGCGTAAAGCTCCAGTTACCCGCACCATCCGCCGTCGTCGTTCCGATCGCGACGCCATTGTCATAAATGGTGATGGTCGCATTGGCCTCGGCGCCCGACCCGTTGAGAGTCGGTAGCGTGTCATCGGTCGTACCGCCGGTGAGTACGGTGCCCAGTATCGGCCCGACATTATCGACGATCGAGTCGATCAGCGGCACCGGCGGCGCGCTGGTGTCGATGGTGATCGCATAGGCAGCCGACTGCGCGCTGGCATTGCCCGCGGCATCGGTCGCCGAGACGGTGAAGCTGTGCGCACCCGGCGGCAGTGCCGCAGGCGTGAAGCTCCACGCCCC
>Ga0209902_100370_pt1 | contig 54737 bp, 35 predicted proteins | sample FECB27metaG_FD_188304 | JGI IMG/M metagenome (GOLD analysis project Ga0209902, IMG submission 188304) | Cyanobacterial communities from the Joint Genome Institute, California, USA - FECB-27 (SPAdes) (version 2) | ecosystem: Environmental > Aquatic > Thermal springs > Hot (42-90C) > Microbial mats...
ACCGAGAGCTGTAGGACAAACCCGTTGCCGGAGATGCCCTTCTCGATTGGGAACAGGCTGGGGGACTTAGCCTGGGGTTTTTTTCAGGAACCCACTCTGATGATGCGACTTTCACGTCGCACCATGAATTGCCCACTCTTCAGCGTCTGGTTCTGGTGATGTTTTGATAACTTCCGCGATCGCTGCTTCAAGGTCGTCTACATCTCCGTCAACTGTTACCCAATTACCATGTAGTTTGCCGTTGTTGTAAGCAGATAAACAAGCGATGTAGATTTGTGGCGCTTTGTGACTCATAATATTAATGTCTCCGTTAATTGATTGGTTTTGGTTAGTGGGGATGAATTGCCGCAAACTTTGGTCAGGGCGCGGCAATTTCAAGGATTTTAGAGTTTGATGAGTTCGGCACGGTAGCCAAACCAGCACAGGGCGCTAGCTTTTTCTAATGCATAATCATGACTGAATTGAGCGCCTAACCACTTGAGCGGTGTAGTTTGTGGTTTTTTATCCTCTTCGCGAATATATCCACAAAAAAACTCATCTTCAATCTTGATAATATATTGGGCGTTTTCCATGTCTGCTCGTTCACTTCCTTTCTGTCTCTATCTCTATGTTACCATAATAAAATAGTCCCTGACCAAAGCTTTAAGGAAACATTACATAAAAAAGCTGGAACCCTTATCTGGCAGTCTTTAATTAAGGTAACATAGAACAAGAATGATTGAGATTGTAACTATGTTTTTAATTCCTTTTACTCCAGCAACTGACAAATACAAGGCGATCGCAAGCTTACCCGCGCCACACTGGAAAGAAGTATTGCAATTCTGCAAGGATAACGGTGTAGACGCTGCATGGCTTAGACCTAGTAAGCGCTCATTTACTGGCTGGGTCGCTGTGGCTTGCTACAACATTGCAGACATCGACGCTGAAGCAGCAGAAAGAACAGGGCGAATATTAGCAACTGGGGCTAGTGAAGAATTTTTCGAGGGGGCATACTGCGCGGTGAAAGTAACCACAATTGATGTGAGGGTGTCTATACCTTGTATACCCTTTGACGTAAGGGCATTTAGAATCGAAATTTAAAAAAAAGCCGCAGGCTGTAAGCCTGCAGCAGTGCGGCGCAAGCCGCACCAAAGCAACTAAAACAGAGACAACTGAACCGGGGCGGGGGAACCGAGCGCAAGCGGACAAGCAAACCAACCGGGGGAACCGGGGACGGGCGACAAGCCCCAACCGACCGGACAAGGCAACGACCCAAGGAACACGACGCAAGGCACACCGGAACCAAGCGCAAAAGCCAGAGAAGCCCAAGAACCGGAACCGGAACCAGAGAAGCAACGAGAAGACAACGCGGAAGGCAACAAGCCAGCGGGGCAAGCAGACGACGGGAACGCGACCCACAAACCGCCAGCAGAACGCACAGCACGGACACACGCCACAGAACGAGCCGCAAACGCACCACGGGAAACAGGACCAAACGCACCAGAAGCCACAGAGAAAACCTGAGCGCCGGGGAACGCACCACGAAAAAACTGATCGACACCACGAGCACACCCCACAAAAACCTGAGCGCCAGCAGGCACAAGACCCACAGCAGCAGAACAACCAGCAGGCACAGAGGAGCGGGAACCGGAGAAACCAAAAGCAGAAAACTGAGAGAAAACAGACAGAAGCATAAAAACCAAACCAAAGTATGTTACCAGAATTTAATTATAACATATAAAAAATAAAAGCGCAAGCTGAAACCAGTGCCCCGTGGTGATTACAAGCATTTCTTTAATTCTTTTTCTTGAAAGAGTTTACCCGGAAAAGGCGTGGCGCGAAGTTCGGAGGCGGCTGCCACCACAGGACTAATTAACGTGAATAAAAACCCAATCTTTTCTTCCTGTGGTGTGCAGACCGCCGCAGACGAGCGCCACGCACGACCGAACGAAGTGACGAACTTAGTACTAATCAACTTCGACGACTCGTGGATAGGCTCATCAACGTGATTTTCCCCGTGTGCTGTAGGAGCCAGCGTGGATTGGTGCGGGTTGTAAGCGTGGTTATCGGTCAATGTGAATTACTGCGGGTCATGAGCGTGGGTATCGGTCAACGTGAATTACTGCGGGTCGTGGATTTGGTTGCAGTTCCGTCAACTTCTTGGAAAACGAGTGTGTTAGGATATGGTCACAATAAAAATCCCCCGTCCTGATGTGAATGGATGGGGGTCAATTAGGTAACATACTTCGTGTGCTTTTATACGTTCACATCTCGCACACTTTCATGATAACAATTTCTTAGCCATTTCTTACCTTATACACCTTTGTTAGCTGGGCGAAGATAATTTCGGGGCTGACACTGGGAATAATATTTTTGATGATTCTCGCTCTTGATTCTAGAGGAAGTCCGTTTAGCTCCTCTGTCAAGAGCTTTTCTTTTTCCTCGGTTGGTAATTCGTCTACTAGTCTCTTAACTTCTGAACTGCTGACAAAGGTTATAGTTTTTCTCATAACAGTAGTGCGGTAAACCCGATCTACAAAAACCTGTAGAGTTATTATTCCCCTGTTTACCAGATTTTTAACTACTGAAAGAATAATAAAAAAAGAACACCTGGGAGTATACCCAGGTTTACCAAGAAAGCCATCATTTGCAGTTATTAGAAAATTTTATACACCAATTTTGTCAGGTATCTTTTCTGGTTCCTCGTTTTCTAGTATATTCGTACTATTACTAGTGTCAACCTTGTAGCCTTGTTTCCAGCGAGAAGCAACTGCTTGCAAGGTTTTTTCAATGTCGTCATCGTTGGCGATCGCAACAAGTTCAGCGATTTTGTCACCAATGGTTACTGCTTCTCCTGTTAATTCTCTTCCTGCTAATAACTGACAAAAGTATTGTCGTGAGCCTGGTGCTAGTTCGTCCATACCCTCAAGCAGTGCAGCAAACACCTCTGGGCTTACCCATCTTCTCCCTGCTCTGACTTCGCTGATGTGAACTGCCCCAACTCCTACAAGTGCTGCAAGGTCTTTTCCTTTAATTCCGTATTTGTCCATCGTCTGTTTAATCATTAGATGGATTTGAGGAGTTCTTGTCATATCTTTTATCTATCGGCTATAAATGTTGTAAATTTAGTCTATTAGCTATATCATAGCTCCAGGTCATTGTTTACTGTATTGTATGCCGATTTTTCGATATCGCTATCACGTTAAACAAAGTTGCCCCCCTCTGGACTATTTGCGTGTTTAGGGGGACAGTTTCTTAAAACAAAGTGAGGAAATTATATGACAGAAGATAGGTTAAGTCAATGGTTCAAGGCTCTGCTCATGTTTGAGGAGGTGCAGTGATGGCAAGGAAGTTTAAGACTGAAGAAGATAAGGCAAATTGGGAAAAGTGCGCGAAACAGGAACTTATAGGTGTAGAGCAACAGGCTTTTGCGACTTCGGCATTTTATAAGCTAACCCCTAAAGTGGCAGTTGACGCTGTTGATGCGAGTTTGTCAGCTACTGCATATCGGCTCTGGATTTATTTGAGTTCACTTTATCAATTTGGCGATCGCTTTGAATATATTCCTACTCAATCAGAACTAGCAGCGCGTCTTGGTGTCAGTCGTCAATCAATTCTTCGGGCTACTGCTGATTTAGAGGAAGCTAAACTTTGGGAATTTCGAGTTGAGCGTTGGAAGGGTAGAAATCTTACGGGGCATAGCTCTGACAACTATGTGTTACAAGAAAATCGCACGTGTACCAAAAATGTTACCCCACCCCCCACAGATGTTACCCCATACCCCACGGATGTTACCTCACCCCCCACAGATGTTACCCCGTGTACCAATGATGAACGATTGCATAATATAGATCGCGCGCGCGCTCAGACTATTCAGACTAATACAGACTTAAAAGAGACTCTCTCAGAAAAGAGCGAAAACAAAAAACGAAAAACAGTTTGCACTTTAGAGAAGTCAGAAGAAACTAAACTTCAACCCTCCGCAACGCTGACAACTAAGCCTGAGACTCAGCAAACAAACCTTACTATCTCAAGTAGAAATGGTTTGGCGGTCATGAGACGACACGAACCGTTTTACAATCGACGAATTGACCCTAAAGATATTCAATGGGACTGGATACCGGAAGGACCTTGGAAAACTGAACAGGGCAAACTCGACACACCTTTCCAAACAGCGATCGCTCAAAGGTGGATTAAAGAGCATGGGGGCGACTTGCATGAGAAAAAAGCAAATGTACTCAAGCACTTTAAGAACGACCCTGCGAACCTACCTATTGAGTGGGAATGGTATCAAAATACTATTTTGCACAAAGCTGCCAGCATTCAAGTTAGGAAGCTGGCGGGTGCTGATACTGGGCTGGATGAGCAGGAAATCTTGAAGCATGGAAGGGCATTCGCTCAACTGCCACAAGAGATGAGAGTGACTGAGGAGCGATCGCCCGAGGAAGTTCTACTACAAGTTGCACCTCATACTCTAGCTGCTATTTCTGAGGAGTCCCAACTAATGGCATTAGAACCGCCTAAAGACCAGCATGGAACCATTAACCCTGAAGCATATCAGAAGGGCGTTAGCGCTGAAGATGCTGCTTACTGGCAAAACTTTCATGCTCAACGTGCATCTACCGAAAAAACTGAGGAACAACCAACCGCTACAGATGAGGAATTATCTGATGCTAAAGCTAAGGCTAAGGCATTGGTTGAATCTCTGAAAGAAAAACATAAGCCTACAAAAGCACCAACTTCCCATAAAGATGACCATAACCTTAGCCCTTACCGGGAATTGAAAGAAAAACGTGAGCGGACAAAATCGCTGACTTCTATCGCTGATGTCTTTTCTCCACAGCAAGCTTATGCCATGACCCTGGAGGACATGAGGAAGTACCTGAACTCTGGTAGTGATGTTTGCCGTCAAATTGCGCTCGATTGGGCAAGCGATCCCGTCAACGGCTGTGAATTGGTGCGGGTCAAGGGGCAAGTTGTGGACATTCGCGAAATGGAGTTTTGATATGGTACAAACTTTCATCATTCGCGGCTGGCTGGATGACCATGAGTGGGGTGATGAGCCTCCAGATCCCGATGACATTTGGACTGAAGGCGATCGCGTCCGTCTCAAAAATTCTACAGCTGAAGGAACTGTGCAGGCACAGTCCTCTCAACCGTTCCTCGGTGGCTACCTTCCGTATGTCCAGATTCTTTGGGATGGGAAAAAGCTGCCCGTGCCAATTGACCCTAGTTTGCTCATTCGATTATCCCGAACTTTGCCCGAGCAATTAACCTGGCAAGCTCCGGAAGGATTTTCTGATTTTAAAGAATTTTTAGCTGTGCCATTTACACACCCTTCAATTGACAGTGAACAGTTGACAGCTAACAGCGAAGAGAGCAAACCGTCAATTATCAATTGTCAATTGTCAACTGATGTTGTGCCATTTACACAGGAGAAAGTTATGCCAAAAACTAAAATTATTCTTCCATCCATGGAACATGATGACATCGATGAGGAAGAATTTTACCTTGCTCAAACTGCTGGCATGGAACTGGAATCAGTGAACAGTGAACAGTTAACAGTTAACAACGAAGAGAACAAACCGTCAATTGTCAATTGTCAACTGACAACTGACAACTGTAAATTCAAGCCTGGCGATAAGATTTATGTCAAAAAAGGCAACAAACGGATTAAGCGCACAGTAGGCGATCGCGTTGGCACTGGTAAGAACTCTACCAAAATTCTTACTCTGGGTGGTCGCTCTGGTAAAGAAGAATATTGGGAGTTACCTGCCAGATTGGAACTTTGCACTAAGCTTTCCATAGAAACAGCATTACTGCAAGCTGATGAACTGCTGAGCATTTTAGACGAGCAAGCTTTTACTACTCCGGTGACTATTGGATTACATCTGGACGGACGCTATGAACAAAACCAAATCTCTACCGTACTGGCACAGCTTGAACAACAGGGTAAGGCTGAGAAGACAATTTGCGCTGATGGTAAAACTTTCGCTTGGCGCAAATCTGCTCAAAAGCAGCAAGACCAAGATCTCTTAAATAAGGTTTTTGGTGCTGTCCTCTCTGAAGATGGGGTAGGTGATTGGGATATTGTCAAGCTGCTTGAGTACGAATTTGCATTAATTGAAGTACAGCGAGCGCTTAAGCATCTTGAATCTGAAGGGAAAGTAATTAAATCAAGTCTTGGTGGTGGTGTCGTATGGCGGAAAAACTCACCCTTACGGGTATCTCCTGCGGAGACGCTACGCGAACGCCAGTTGCCTACGGAGGGAAACCCTCCTGCAGCACTGGACTCACAGTCTTCGACTTTTGCTCAGGTATCGGCTTGGGGTATCCAGCAGCCAGCACAATCCTCCGAGAACACTTTGAACTCGTCGGACTGTGCGAAATTGACGACTACTGCAGAGACGTCCTCGCTCTCAGATACCCCAACATTTCAGTTGAGCGAGACATCCGAGATAGAGAAGCGTTTGCAGGAGTTGGAGCAAGAGTCTTGTCTGGATCGCTGCCATGCCAACCCTTTTCAATCGCCGGAAAACGGCAAGGGGCAGAAGATGAGCGAAATCTCTTCCCCTACTTCTTCAACCTCGTTGACGACATCCGACCAGATTACATCGTCATTGAAAACGTTCCCGGAATCCTCTACTGTTCCTACAAGCCTGGAGGAACCTCCGGCGGATTTTTTAAGTGGGTTCTCTGGCAATTTCACCAACGGGGGTATCATGTACAATGGCAAACTCTCGGAAGCTCCCACTTTGCCGCTCCCTTCATTAGAGAAAGACTTATTCTGGTTGCGCTCGCCTCAAGCATTGTCCAGCACAGAAATGAGCCGCCCTCCTGGGCAAACGAAATTGGAGATTCAGTTGAAAGAATTGGGGCTGATTGGCAAGGACCAAGTGATCAACCCGGAATTTCTAGCGAAGGGCTTATACAACTTGCCAGCGAATTGGGCGAACCTATCGGAGTTAAGAGCGGCAACCGAGATATTAGGAATCAGCGCAAAGCCTATGGAAACTGCTTTGATTTCAGAATTGCCTATACAGCACTCGATTACATTGCCCGAATTGAACAAGCAAGAGTTGCAACAGTCCCCTTTTAATTCAGTTAACAGTGAACAGTTAACAGTGGACAACGAAGAGGAAAATTCTCAACTGTCAACTCTCAATTCTCAACTACTAACTGGTCATCAGCCTGTGCCATTTACACAGCAAAAAATATCTGACTATTTCATTCAAAATGATCCATCTTCATTTGAATGGCAAGGTGCTGGGCATTACTGGATTTACCCTGAATCTATCGAAACAGATTTGGGTACTCAATGCAGAGTAGAAACTGATGGCGATACCGTCAGACATTACGCTGCCCAGATGAAGGATGACCTTTGGGAGTGGGAAGCTTCAATTGTTGGGTTGCTTTGGGATGGTGACCAATTGCTACCTTATGACGGGCATCATCGGCTTAAGGCTGCTGCTGCTGCTGGCAAAATGCTGCTGGCACGTATTGAGGAAGGAGACTTACAGAAGGCGATCGCTTTGTCCTGTGGCTCTAACAAAAAGCCATCTCTGCGTAGAACCAGAGACGACAATCAAAAGACTATTCAAATGCTTGAGGATTTAAGGGTTACGAATGGTGATGAATGGCTGCTCAACATCATTAATGCACAACTGCCTCTAGATAAGCACTTCAAAGAAGTTTCCTTGAGGGCTATTGAGTTCTACACTGGCATTCCATTTCGCACCATTGGCAATATTCGTAAGCGTAAGAAAGAGTCCACACCAGAGAAATTACCTAAAGTCAGTTTTGTTCCTAATGAGGAAGAAATGAAGCTGATTGAAAATATCATGGAAAATGAAGGGTTTGAGACTCCTGCTTCTGTGTTTAAGTGGCTGCTTGAAGAATATAAAAATCAGTCAGCAGTCAACATCAGTCAGCAGTCAACAGTGAACGGGAACCAAAAGATTGACAACTGATAACTAATAACTCATAAGTAGCATTTCCCGACATTTTAGTCTCTGGAACTCCGCTTCTAGCTCACTAAAATTTTTGCCTGTGCCATTTACACACCTAACTTTTACACAAAGGTTTATGAAAACAAAGTTAGTCAGAGCTATTTCTCTTTGGGAGCCTTATGCTTCATCAATTGCGGCTGGTGCTAAGTCTATTGAAACTCGCTCTTGGTTAACTAATTACCGGGGTGACTTGCTGATTCACGCTGCCAAGCGTCCTCTTTCTGCCTTTCAGCTAGAAACATTCAGTCAATGGAAATCTGCTCAGGGCTTTGAGTTTGAGTTGCATCCTGGTTGCATCGTGGCAACTTGCACCCTTGCAGATTGTGTAGTAATGACAGACGAACTAATTGCACAACAGACACCGCTGGAGATTTCTCTAGGTGAATGGCAAACGGGGCGTTACGCTTGGATTCTTAAGGATGTTCAGGCGATCGCTCCCATAAGAGCCCGTGGCGCTCAGGGTCTGTGGACTCCCAATCCTGAAATCATCCGTGAAGCTTACGGGCAAAAGCAACTGTCACTTTTGCAATAAAATAAAGCTCTCAATCATTCTATTTTGTGCGGTGGGGGTAGCTCTGCCGCTTTTGTTTTTGAAGGTGTTAAGCTAAAAAGTATTAAAAAGTAATGTTTTTCTGAGGATTGATGGAGCTATCTCCCAAAAAAGCGCTCGCTCTCTGTATGCTCTTGGCTGGTCACTCAACCGAGGAAATTGCAGAAGCATTGGGGATATCTTCCAGTGGAGTCGCAAAGATTAAGCGTGAGGAAGATTTCAAGCAAGCTTTACGGCAAGCAGTCAATGAGGTTTATTCTCGTGCAATTGGGGAACTGGCTTCAGGTGCTCTAGCTTTTCCCCCAATTTGGCACAGTAATTATAGTTATCTCTTTACTATTGAATGTGTACTCAACTTTATGGTTAACCTATTAGCTGGACTGGTCGCTTACACCTACCAAGAGAAAAAACCTTCTTTGGATATTAACCCTAAAAGTTTACCTGCTTTGCCTGCTGCAGCTTTTTAGCTGTGATTTGAACCATAGCGTGACCAAATTTTGAACCATAACGTGACCAAAGGTTAATGGGATTTCAAGCTTTTGAGCCAATGAATTACCTAATGCTATGAATCAAATTATGACCGTGTGTTTTAAATGTGAACCATAATGTGACCAAAAGTTTTATTTATGCATTTTGTAAAAAACCCAGATTGGGATACAGGAATTTGACCGAAAATTTGAAAGTTTCGGTCAAATCAGGGTAATAACGTCCACAATATGGTTCAAAACTGTTTTTGAACAAAAATTGAGTGATAAAGCGATCGCCTAAGACTCAGTTTTCATTGTTCTGTTCGCAAAGTGCGTACAAATGAACCATAAAAGCCACATTGCTTGCTGTACTTAAATTCTGAGGTTTTTAAACTCTGTTTATAACTTTGAACCATATGTTGTTCTAAGCAATTGTGAAGCATATCGCGACCGTTTGGTCAAATTATGATTCAAATCACATTAGCTTCGTCGAACTCACGTTTTGTTAAATCTCATTAAAGAATAAACTTGCCGCGAGTTCCACGCTAAATTTAGGCTTTGAGAGCATTTTTGTGCTTTGCGATCGCATTCTCGGAAAACGGGGATTTGACTACAAAAGCAGTCAGGCTATAGGTTCGGCAAGCTTATCCTTTAATTTTCGGCAATCTTTTCCTTTAAGTTACATTGGGTCTGGTTACACTTTCTTACAATAACCTCTCACCTTTCAAACATCTTCTAACTTACGAGTTGCCCTAGTTTCCAAGAAATGCGTAGCTTCTTGGTCTATTTCAGGTGACTGCATACCTGAAAATAATTTGGGTTTCCCAGATGTTCTTCTACTTAACACCTATAGTGCAAGATGTCAAATTTTACTCTATTAATTATTTTTTCGATGTTGGTATGGCGACAAAAGGTTATCAGAAATGTGACATAGAAACCAAAATTTTCCGGGAACCAACAAACGGCGTTCGTCCGTGACAAACTAACATGTTATCTATCATTAGTACATCACCCTCCTGCCAAGGAAAAACAACAGTTTGTTGACAAATAGTTTCTCTAATCTCATCTAGCATTGAAACATCAATTGGAGTATTGTCACCAAAACAAGCATATTGAGGGAGTTCCTTTTCGTTACCCTCAAAATAAAACATCATAGCGTCGTATATATTTTTAGGAAGACTAGATGGATGAAATTGCTCTGCTTGATTAAACCAAACTTGTTCACCAGTATGAGGATGAATTGCAATAGCAGGGCGAATCTGGCTTAATCGCAATCCACCATCCTTCTTCCACTCAAAATCTATGCCTGCTTTTCTATTATGCTCTTCTACTAGGGAGCTATCTGAAGTTTTATAAGAATCTTGCCATGAAACTCCCATTCCATCACCACTATGTAAATTGCGAATATACTTCACTTGTTTAAGTGTGAATTTTTCAACGAGCTTTGGGTTAAGACTTTTTAGGATTTGACGACTATCAGCAATCGGTGTTTCTCCGCCCTCCTTAGGCGCAGTAATGCAGCAAAAATAGAGTTGGTTTGGCCATTGGCTAGAGTAGGATAACTCATTATGCAAACTAATGGGGTATTTAGCCGGATATTCGGTTGAAGTATAAATACCAGTAGCTAGTTGGGTTCGGGGAGAATTTCCATCAACATAATCCATTAAATTACCTGAAACCGATTTAACAAATTTTTCAAAAGCCGAGATTGTGTTTACACCAAAGCCTCGAAAAAGAATCGCTCCGTGTTTCAGCAATTTGTTTGATAAAAGTTCACTATTATCTCTGTACCATGAAAGGAGATTGTCAAGATTAGACGATTCGCGTTCTGTGTCAGGTTCTACTAGTAAGGGGAGATTGTGATTCGAGTCGAGAATTCCTATTTTCATAATGATTGAGCTTCTTTAGTCAAATGAAGGAGCTTGTTAATTACCGCAAGAGTCTCCACTTAAAGTATCACCTACGCTAGTCAATTACCCCTATATTTGCTCCAGGCAGGAGAGAAGTTGTGCGGCTAACACCTGTACGTGCGGAAGAGCCATCGTGGTCATATGGCAATACGGTTCGGATAAGCTTCGGGAGCAGGAGAAGCTGGGGAAGCTGGGGAAGCTGGGGGAGCAAGGGAGGAAAGAGTTGATAGACAATTAGTTTTTTCCTCCCCTGCTCTACTCCCCCTGCTCAAGAACTCAGGACTAAGCGAGTAAATTTCTTAACCGAACGGTATTGGGTCATATGGTTCCCTGGAAAAACATGAATGTCTGTTTTAAAGGGTATAGTTTAACATTTCAATGTAATTCTGAATCATTGAACGAATTTCTTGGTGACTAAAATACGTTTTATCGTATTTTACATATAGACCTGCATTTCCTTCAAATGGTATCATTGCCACCGTACAATTTAAAGGAAAGTTATACATGTCATAGAACCTTCTCACGTATGCCTTCAAACCAGTGTGAGCCAACCTATTTTTGGTATTATGGTAATGCACGAAATTAAACGTAGCGAAAAATAACTCGGGTTTTTGTTGGTCTGATAAAATTTCCAGAAGTGGATACCTAACATAGGGTTCGATATCAATTAAGGATTGCTGCACATTTTTTATTTGTACACCTTTATCAGAGCTAATTAATTGACAAAACGGAACTATATTCCAAAATAAGCCCAATGCTCCGAACGGGTCAGATAATCTTTCTGTTCGACCATTTGAGACAGTTCCTACGCAAAGCGTCTTTTCTTTCATCAGAGTACCAATAAGGTCTAAGTAGGTACTCAAGAAAATAGCTTTTGGTGAAACTTTCAATCTCCTGCATAATTTCTGTAAATCAGAAATTATTTCTGAGTTTAATATATGCTCACAGGTAACAGCTTCTTCTTCTTCATTAACTGAAGCTTGACGCGGCTTCAAGGGTTTATAGACATAGTTTTTCAACTGAAGCTTCCAGAAATCCGCTGCATCTTGTGAGCCGATAATTTCTTTTTCCAAAGCGACAAATTCTTTGTACACATTCGCTGAAGGGACTACTGTTATTTCTTCTCCTTTTTTGAGATCTGAATAGATTTTGTACAGTTCGTTAACAAATTCAACATTGCCCCAACCATCAGTAATTACATGATGAAATGACATCAGAAATTCAAATCGATTCTTGGCTTTCCAAAAAATTCCGAATCGGAAAAGCGGCTCATTGGGATTTTCAATTTTGAACAAATTTTGCCGATCTTGCTTCAGAACCGCATCCATATAATCTTCTTGTTCGTCAGATTTGATGTGGCTAATGTCCTGCTCAATGATTGAAAAACTCAAACTCTTTTTGACTACCTGAACCACTGGAGTTGCATTCCGAGTGATGAATACGGTTCGGAAAACTGGATGTTTTTGAACTAGAATTAAGAGCGCTTTCTTAAAGGCATTCAAGTCGAGGCTTTCATCATATATCTCGTAGCAATGCTGGGAGTGGTAAACACCCCTTTTTTGATGGTCATTTTTGTAATGATGCAGCATAAATTCCTGCATTTTGGCAAGAGGGTATGCCGCCTCAATATCGTCAGGCAGTAATTCAGAGATATCCTCTGGTAGTTCTAATAAATGTAGGGGAACAGTCGCGTTATCTTCCTCATGCTGGCGACTATCGATGTATTGAGCCTCACTGTGAATAGTTTGATTTTCAGATACATCAAGTGTATAGCCCCTTGCAGAGAGAGATAAACAATGAGCAATTAGCGATCGCAGTGCAGAAGCATAATCTTGAGCTAGACTCTCAATTGTAGTAAAATGGTGAAGGTTTTCGCTGTATGTCCATCCCAGTTGTAACTGACCTTCTACTACGATGCCGTTAATATCGAGTAGATGACTGCGGTGTCCGAGATTGCTGCGTTCTGGACCGACTGACTCAGGAGCTAGTTTAAACAGAGAACCTGCTTGCATTCCCCAGTCGAATTGCCCCAGGTAGTTGAAACTTACTTCAGCCATTGGCAGCGCTTGCAGTATTGAGGTAATTTCTGCATCCCCACTCAGGTAGCGCAGCAAACCGTAGCCGATGCCTCGGTTCGGTACGGCACCCAATTGCTCTTTGATAGATTTTATGATGTCCCCTAAATTGTCTGTTGCTTTGTACTCTAGAAGCATGGGGAATCTTGTTGTAAACCAACCGACTGTGCGGGATAGATCCACGTCTGATAAAATTTCTTCTCGTCCGTGACCTTCTAGTTCAACGAGTACAAAGTTAGACCCGATCCAAGCAGCTAATACCTGCACTAATGCACTCAGTAGTACATCGTTAATTTGGGTACGGTAAGCTTTTGGAACTTCCTGTATTAGGGCACGGGTTTCTTCAACGTTAAGCGACACTGACACTGTGCGGGCTGATGCTTCCGTGTTGGCTCCCTCTGTACGGTCTAACGGTAGACGGGTTATCTGCGTGCGTGAAATGCTTTGCCAATAGGTTAGTTCTTTTCTGGCGATGGAAGAACGTGCATACTCTGTCAGTTTGAAAGCCCAGTGTTTGAAGGAGGTTGTTTTGGCAGGAAGCTGAATTGAACGACCGGATTCAAGCTGTTGGTAAGCTGTTTGTAGGTCTTCTAGTAAAATTCGCCAAGAAACGCCATCGACTGCCAAGTGGTGGATGATTAGCAGCAGGCGGGAAGGTTTGCTAGTTCCTAGATTGAAAAGAGCAACCCGCACGAGTGGTCCAGAGTGGAGGTTTAAGCTGGCTTGCAGTTGGGCAGATGTAGATTCAATTGCTTCTGTTTGTTGGTTTGGTGGTAGTGCCGATAAATTTTCTAGGGAGAAAGGTACAGCTTTATCGGGTAAGGCGTTGAATTGCTGCCAACCTTCTTCAGATTTAGTAAAACGCAAGCGCAAGGCATCGTGATGCACTAATAATTGTTGCAGTGCTTGTTGCAACAAAGTCGAATCGAAAGTTGGTGGTATCTCCAGCAGAAAGGCTTGGTTATAATGATGAGCTTCTAGTAGATTTTTGGCAAAGAACCAGTGCTGGATGGGGGTGAGTGGTAATGACCCAGTTACTAGACCTTGTTCTGCTTTTCTAGTCCCAGTCGTACTTGCTACGGCTGCTAATTCAGCAATTGTTTGATGCTGAAATATTTGCTTAGGAGTAAGTTGTAGCCCTGCCTGCTTTGCTTTAGCAATAATTAGAATGCTGAGAATGGAATCCCCTCCCAAGCTAAAGAAGTTGTCATGAATGCTTACCTGTTTGAGGTGCAAAACTTCACACCAAATTCGAGCTAGTAGTTCTTCTTGCGAAGTCCGGGGTGCTACAAAGGTTGTTTCTAGTTCTTGACTTGCTGTATCAGGTGTTGGTAAGGTTTGATGATCCACTTTGCCGTTAGGTGTTAGTGGCAGGGCATTCAACATTACGAACGCCCCAGGCACCATATAACTGGGCAGTTTCTCCTTGAGAAAATCGCGTAAAGTACTGCTGGTGAGAGCTTCTTTTTGGTTAGAGACAATGTAGGCTGCCAGATATTTGTGACCTGGAATATCTTCTCGTGCCACGACCACTGTTTCTCGCACTGCTGGGTGAGAAGCGATCGCTGCCTCAACCTCGCTCAGTTCGATGCGGAAGCCGCGAATCTTCACTTGACGATCCAGCCGACCGAGGAACTCAATATTACCGTCTGGAAGGTAGCAGACTAGGTCACCTGTTTTGTAGAGGCGGGTGTTGATTATATCATTAAATGGGTTAATGAATTTTTCATCTGTCAAATCTGGGCGATTAAGGTAGCCTCGCGCTAAGGAAGCACCGCCAATGTGTAGTTCACCCGGTACGCCAATGGGAACTGGTTGCTGATGGTGGTCGAGAATATAAACTTGCGTGTTGGCGATGGGACGACCGATAGGAACAGTTTTAGAGTTATCACTGACTTGCTTGCTACTGACAGGATAGGTAAGTACGCCAACAGTGGTTTCTGTCGGCCCATAGTGGTTGAGAATCCGACAGTTCGGGGCTTCAAGCTGGATTTTTTCAACTAAATCCCAGCTTGCCGCTTCACCACCTAAGACTAGACATTGGCGCGGTATGATAGAGGATGACGCCTTGGATGTCAAGAGAGAAGCGAGGTGGGTGGGGGTAATTTTGAGACAGTCAATAGGATGGTGCCCAAAGTACTCTGCTAAGGCTTTGGGGTCAGTGACTCGCTCTTGGGATATAATATGCAGACATCCCCCTGTACACAAGGCTGGGAAGATTACGGTGTTGCCTAAGTCGGCGGCGAAGGTGGAAACGTTTGCGAAACTGGCACCAGTTGGTAGTTGCAGTTTGTCTAAGATAGCGTGCAGGTAGTTCAGGATTTGCTGATGCTCGATCGCAACGCCTTTAGGTTGACCTGTAGAACCCGAGGTATAGAGGACGTAAGCTAAGTTTTCCGGTATCACTTCGCTCTTGGGATTCGCCTCAGATTCTTGGGCAATGAGTTCCCAGTCGGCGTCCAAATACAACACAGTCTGCACTTGAGCATCCTCACGTTTGAAGAGTCCCTTTTGCGTCAACAAGATTGGGACTTGAGCATCCTGCAATCGGAAGGCTAAACTTTCTTTAGGTAATGCCGGATCGAGAGGTAGGTAGGCTCCACCTGCTTTGAGGATGCCAAGCAGGCTCACTACCATCTCTAAGGAACGCTCTACGCAGATGCCCACCAGCACCTCTGGCCCCACACCTAGAGTTTTCAAGTAATGTGCCACCTGGTTGGCTCGTTGGTTCAGCTCTCGATAAGTCAGATCCTCCCCTTCAAACACCATCGCAATGGTATCAGGTGTCTGCTCCACTTGTGCTTCAAATATCTCGTGAATGCATAAATCTTTGGGATAATCTGCCTGAGTACTATTCCACTCCACCAATAGTTGATGTTGCTCCTCAGAAGAAAGAAGAGAGTGCAACTCGTACCGTTTGAGTGGCTCTTTCGCCATTGCAGCAAGAGCCTTGACATAATAACCACCAATCCTTGTGATTTGTTGGGAGCATAATTCGGAGGTATCATATTCAAAACTCAGTTCTATTTGAGACGAATTTGGCTTTAAGCTAAACACAGCCAAAAAAGTGAAGTTGGTTTCTTCAAAAAACTTTTCACCTAGTAGCTGCAAATTTTTGAGTCCTAGCACCTGCTGGTAGACATGAAAATGTACAAAGTTAAACGCCGTCTCAGACAGAGGCTGACCACCCAAATTTTTTTGTATTTCAGCCAGTGGATACCTCCGGTATGGCAGCAATTCTCGTTCCGCTTCAAACACGGATCGCACTAAATCTATCCAAGTACCCCCAGACAATTGCAGGCGAAATGGCAAATTATTGAGGAATAGTCCTAGGACTCGCTCACCATCCGTTTGTTCGGGTCGTCCGTTGCTTGATAAACCCGTTAGTACCTCTGACTGGCCACTCAGGAGACTTAACACTCGCAAATGGGCAGCCAGCAGAACACTTTTGAGCGGGACTTGTGCGGACAAGGTCAGTTGTTTCAATCCTTCACAAATCTCAGGGGATAGCGGAACATCTTGCACGCTAACTTGCCGGACATTAGTTTCTCTTGGGATAGAAGACCAGCGAGGCAACTTGGTGAAAGTGCGGTCGTTAAGCTTTTCCATCCAATAGCGCTGACACTCCTCTGATGCGACCGCTTGTTGCTCTAACGCCACAAAATCCCGAAACCCGATATTTATTGGCGGCAATATAGAATTGATTTGTTCATCCAAAAGCGACAAATAGCGTCCCAACAACTCAGTTACCATAGAGGCAACGCTCCACCCATCGAGAATGGCGTGGTGTTCGGTGAAGCTAAACTGAAAAGTTTCTTCACTGCAACGATGAATTTGAAAGCGCAAGAGGGGCGCGTGCCTCCAATCGAACTTGCGGCTTTTTTCGGCTTCAAACCAAGCTGCCAATACGTCCTCTTGCTCAGCAGGAGAAAGATGACGGAGATCTTCCACCTCTAAGGGAACGTGAACTGCCTGATGCACCAACTGGAGCGGTTTGCTAAAGTTACTCAACTCGAATGAAGTACGCAGCACGGGATGACGAGCCGCAAGCTGCTGTACAGCAGCCTGCAATTTCTCACTGTCGAAACTAGCTTTAATATGTAAGCTAGTAATGTTATGATAGACAGCGCTATCAGGGCTAAACTCGCTGTGAAAAAACATCCCCATCTGTAGTGCAGTTACAGGATAGGCATCTTCTACATCGTCAGCTAACCTTTGTCGGTCAGCTTCACAAATAAGGCTGAACGGTTGGACTGACTCGGCAAGCGCCGTACTGGCTTCTGTGGGTTTGAGTTCTTGGGCTAGCTCGTGAATCGTCTGATGTCGGAACAGCTGTTGCACAGAAAAACTCAAGCCATGTTTCTGAGCTAGAGATTGAACCTGGATGCTGCGGATAGAATCCCCGCCTAAGGCAAAGAAGTTATCATGGATGCCTACTTGTTCCAAGCCGAGAACTTGCGTCCAGATGTCGGCTAAAAGCTTTTGGTTGGGAGTGCTCGGCGCTTGATAAGCTTGTTCTAATTCTGGCCTTGCCGTATCAGGTGTGGGCAAGGAGCGACGGTTTACTTTCCCATTTGCTGTTAGTGGCAGAGATGACATCTGCACGAAAGCAGCAGGCACCATATACTCTGGCAACTTTTCCTTGAGGAAGCGACGCAGTTCTCCAGCTTTGAGAGATTGTTCCACTTTCGGTACCACATAAGCCACCAACCGCTTCTCACCCGGTTCATCCTCCCGTACCAGCACTACGCTTTCCCGGACGAGTGGGTGTTGCGCCAGTAATGCCTCAATTTCTCCCAATTCAATGCGGAAGCCACGAATCTTAACTTGCTGGTCAATTCGCCCTAAATACTCCAGTTCGCCATTAGGCAGATATCGAGCCTTATCACCGGATTTATATAGTAGCGCTTCTGGGTTGTCGCTAAAGGGGTTTGAAATAAACCTTTGTGCTGTTAGTTCTGGACGATTGAGATAGCCACGGGCTACCCCAGCACCACCGATGTACATCTCGCCTGGAACTCCAATCGGCACCAGTTGCTGATGCTGATCGAGCAGATAAACTTGTAAATCTGGAATTGTTCGACCAATAACGCTTGCTGTTGCATTGATATCGGCAATTGTCAAGGGGCGATAGGTCACGTGTACGGTTGTTTCTGTGATGCCGTACATATTGACTAGCTGCGGCGTGCGATCTCCATGTCGCTCAAACCAAGGTTTCAAGCTCTTGGGTTCCAATGCTTCTCCACCAAAGATAACCAGGCGCAACCTCAAATCGGGAGCAATTGCTTTAGACTCTTCTGCTTTCATCAACTGGCGGAAGGCTGAAGGGGTCTGATTGAGAATTGTTACTTTTTCTTGACACAATAATTCTAAGAATGCCTGAGAATCCCGACTGACTAAGTAAGGCACCACTACAAGTCGTCCACCATAAATGAGAGCGCCCCAAAGTTCCCACACGGAAAAGTCGAAGGCGTAAGAGTGGAAGAGAGTCCACACATCCCGTGAGTCAAAGTGAAACCAATCGTTTGTTGCTTCAAATAGACGAACTATATTAGAGTGGTTTACTAAAACGCCCTTGGGAAGACCTGTGGAACCGGAAGTGTAAATGATGTAGGCGAGGTTGCTGGATACCACCCCGCTAATGGGGTTTGATTCGCTCTCCATAGCGATTGCTCGCTCGTCGGTGTCTAAACAGACGACACGCACGTTATGTTTGGGAAGAGACTCTACTAACTGAGCTTGAGTAAGCAGCACTTGTACACCTGCGTCTTCAAGCATATAGTGCAAGCGCTCTTGAGGATAGGATGGATCAAGCGGCACATACGCTCCACCAGCTTTGAGGATGCCAAGCAATCCCACTACCATTTCGAGCGATCGCTCTACACAAATCCCCACCAAAACTTCTGGTCCCACAGCCAGAGTTTTCAAGTGACGTGCCAGACAGTTCGCCCGTTGGTTAAGTTCTTGGTAGGTCAATTGTTTATCTTCAAAAACCACCGCAATGGCATCAGGCGATCGCAAGACCTGTTCCTCAAACAACTGGTGGATACACTTATCAGAGGTTGTTTCTTTTGTGGTGTTGTTCCACTCTACTAATAGCTGGTACCGCTCTCGCTCTGTTAGCAGGGGCAATTGTGAAACCCGCTGTTGAGGATTTGCTACTATAGCCTCCAGTAAGGTCTGGAAATGTCGGGTCATGCGAGCGATGGTACTGGCATCAAACAGGTCAGTATTGTATTCCCAGTCCCCGATTAGTCCAGAGGCAGTGTTCTCGAAAAATAAAGTTAGATCAAACCTCGCCGTTCCCGTTTCTACCGCTAATGGACTCACCGTTAAATCTGCCATCTGTATCTGGGGCATTGGCACATTAAGTGCCAACATTACCTGCACCAGTGGTGTGTAGCTTAAATCACGCTCTAGCTTTAATTCCTCTACTAGCTTCTCAAACGGTAGGTCTTGATGGGCATGGGCTAAGAGCGTCACTTCCCGGACTCTTGAGAGTATATCCTCAAAACTCGGGTTGCCCGACAAACTAGTGCGTAGCACCAACGTATTGACAAAAAATCCAATCAATGATTCAACTTCGGGGCGATCGCGATTAGCGTGCGGCGTACTTACGCAGATATCGGTCTGTCCTGTATAACGGTAAAGTAATGTTTGAAATGCCGCCAACAGCGTCATGAACAGGGTGACTCCTGGCCGCTGACTTAAACTCATCAGCGCTTCTGTTAGCTCTAGTGAGAGAGCAAATCTTTGATGCGCTCCCCGGAAGCTTTGAGTTGAAGGTCGCACTCGGTCAGTTGGCAGTTCCAATAAAGGTGGCGCACCCTCAAGTTGTTGCTTCCAATAAGCTTGTTGGGACTCAAGGACTTCTCCAACCAACCACTGCCGCTGCCAAACCGCAAAGTCAGTGTACTGAATTGATAGCTCTGGTAGCTGTGGGGGTAAATCATTGCAAAAGGCTGAGTAAATAGTTGCTAATTCTCGCAAAAGTATGCCCCATGACCAACCATCCCAAACAATGTGGTGTATTGTTAGCAGTAAGACATGTTCTACTTCCGTTAGCTTAAGTACACATGTTCGGATTAAAGGAGAACTAGCAAGGTCAAAGGGTTGCTGGGCTTCTGCGATTGCTAATCGTTGGGCGGAGATTTCTCTCTCACTTTCAGGTATATCTCGCAGGTCTACCACAGGCACACTCAAGGTTAAGCTTTCAGCAATTACTTGAACGGGTTGTCCGTCAACCTTTACAAAGTTGGTACGTAAAGCTTCGTGGCGAGCGATAATTTTGTTGAGGCTTTTCTCTAGCACCACGACGTTCAAAGAACCATGAAGTCGCAGAGCTTGTAGTTCGTTGTAAAAGGGGTTATTTGGCTCCAACTGGTTCAAGAACCACAGTCTTGCTTGGGCAAAAGACAGAGGCAAGTTGCGCTCCCGCTCGACTCTTACAAGGGGTAAGTCAGCATCACGCTGGTTCGCGTTGCTCTGGTGCAGCAACAAAACAAGTTCTGCCTTATGCAATGCCAGTAAGTCACGTAGTTCTGGTGTTAGTACCCCTTTTGGAGCATGAACGCGCAACTGGTCACCCTCAGCCCACAACTTGATACCCCGTTCGGTCAGTTCAGCTACAAATTGATTAAGTTTCACAGAATAATTTCCTCCATATCCTCATCGAGTTCAGTAGATTGGGACGCTGATGTGATTATCTCCGCCAAGGCTAATTGCGAGAGCATTAACTCTGCTAGTTGGGAAATGTTCGCACCCTCCATGATTTTGATTACAGGCAAGTTCACCCCCATCTCGTTATTGATTCGATTCCTCAACTCGATCGCCATTAAAGAGTCAAGTCCCAAATTGGTTAGCGACTCAAGCATGTCCAGCTTTGCGGCAGAAAATCCCAGTAGCTTTGCTACTTGTTCTCTAAGGCGAGATTCCAATAACTGTTGACGCTCTACTGGGGGATAAGACACAAGGATTTTGTCGAGGAAATCTCCTTCTCTCTTTTGTGTAGGGACTCTTGACTGGCCGTGCAATCCCTGAATTTCTACACTAAAATCAGTATTAAGCCAATTCTCATAAGATTTTTGTGGGATACCTAGCATGGCTTCACGGCGGACAGCCTTAAGTTGCACGCCTTCTAAAACAGCAATTAGCTCCCCAGAAGCAGCGAACAGATCTAAATCAGCACTTAGGATCTGTTGTTGTTGGCGCTCGCGCTCTTCCTCTACCCGCACCCGAGCATAACTGCATATGGAGACGCTTGGACGACCACAAAGGATCAGGCGCTCTAAACCTACTGGTACATAAATATTTTGTTGGCTTTCATCAGGGGAAATTGCTTCTAAAACTTGAAAGCAGGTGTTTAACAACACTGGGTGTAGCTGGTATTCCCCTACTTCTGAGACTAATTCTGACGGCAGTCCTATCTTGCCTAGAGCTTCTCCTTCATGCCACCAGATTTGTTCAAGTCCCTGGAAGCTGGAACCATAATTCATTCCCTGCTGCTGAAACCGTTGATATAAGCTTTCGGGGAGAATTTGTTGGGTGCATCGCTGTTGTAAGGCAGCCAAATCTACCTGATGTGCTAACGATTCTTTTTCGTTAATAAGTAATTTCCCAGAGGCATGGAGCGTCCAAGATGTTTTTCCATTATTTTCATCTGCTGCGGATGCGAAACTATATATTTCAAAGGAATAAATACTAGATTCCTTGGGGATCAAAATTACCTGAACGGTTTTGACTTCATCCTTTGGTAGCATCAGCGCTTTAGCTATGACCACATCTTGCAAACAAAGATTCTTGGACTTCGCAACCATTGCCCCAGCCGCCAAGGCCATTTCTAAGTAAGCCGTTTCTGGCAAAATCGCTGTCTCATAGACGCGATGATCTTTCACCCAAGCTGGGAAGTTCTGGCTAATCTGTGACTGGAACCGAATCTCGGCTGTTCCTGGTAAGTCTAACTGTTGACCCAGCAGGGGATTCTGGCTCTGGCTACTTACACCCCTGAGATAGGTAAGCGTTGTAAGCTTGTTTTCAAAAGCAGTCGCCTCTATCCAATAGCGCTGTCGCTGCCAAGGATAGGTGGGTAGTTGCAGGCGATGCCGAGTATAGTCTTGGTCAAAGCCCAACCAGTTGACTGGGACTCCACGCACATATAATTGTGCCAAACTACTTAGTAGCTGCTGCCAATCCTCTTGTCCTGGGCGTAGAGAAGGCAACCACAGTTGGTTATTTTCGGGAAGGCAGGCACGACCCATTCCCAACAAGGTGGGTTTTGGTCCGAGTTCTACGAACACCTCTACCCCCTGCTGCTGTAAGGTTTCCATACTGGTGGCAAATCGAACTGGCTCTCTCAGGTGACGACACCAATACTGGGGAGTGGCAATTTCCTCAGTTGCCAACTCCCCTGTCAGATTGGAAATCAGTTTTCCTTGGGGTGCAGCAAATTTTACTTGTCGAGCGACTTGCTCAAATTCTGCCACTATCGGCTCAATCAGTGGAGAATGGAAAGCATGGGAGACGTTTAATTTCTTGGTCTTGATTCCAGCAGCTTCCAAGTCGGCACAGATAGTGTTAATTGCCTCGCAACCACCGGAAATTACAACGCTTTGGGGTCCGTTAATAGCAGCAATTGATACCTCCTGAGCATACGGTAGAATGGCGGCTCTTGCCTGCGCTTCATCGGTCAACAGCGCTACCATCTCCCCATCAGGGGGCAGGGCTTGCATTAACCGCCCCCGTGCGGCGATCAATTTCAAGCCATCTTCTAAGCTAAAAACTCCTGCACAATGTGCAGCCACATATTCCCCGACACTATGACCCATGACAAAATCGGGTTCTATGCCCCAAGATTTCCACAACTGAAACAGAGCATATTCCAGGGCAAATAAGGCGGGTTGGGTATAAGCTGTCTCGTCAATGGGGGATTTGGTCTGTGAAAGATTCTCCCCTTCTTGAGAGGGATAAAGTACCTCCAGCAGAGGTTTGTCTAGATAGGGACGCAAAATTTGATCGCAACGGTCAAGAGCGGCGCGAAAGGTGGGTTGGGTTTCGTAGAGTTGCCTTCCCATGCCCACTTGTTGCGACCCCTGACCCGTGAACAAAAAGGCAATGCGCTCTTTTTGAGCCGCTGGCGCGATTGCGCCAAGCGCACCGACTGACGAGATTACGTTTTCCAATTCTGTTGGTAGGAGACTGTTCGTTGCACCATTCGATACAGGAGTCGTCTGTTGTCCAAAACTCCTCAGTTGAGATCCAAGCTGCTCAACAGAGAAAGCTGTGACTGCCAAACGATGGTTAAAGTGCTTGCGTCCTGCGTTAGCTGTGAAACAAATATCTGCTAGGGAGACATCTGGATGGGACTTCAAATAAACTTCATAACGCTGTGCCAACTCCTCCAGAGCCTTTTGGGATTTTGCCGATAATGTCAAAATATGCAACGTTCGGTCATTTTTGACTTTTGACTTTTGACTTTTGACTTGTTCTGGTGCTTCTTCTAAAACTACATGACAATTGGTTCCCCCCATACCAAAAGCACTCACTCCAGCACGTCTTGGAGTCCCATTCGCTTTCCATTGAGAAAGTGTCGTATTAACGTAAAAGGGGCTTTGGGCAAAATCAATATTGGGATTGGGTTGACTAAAGTGCAGACTAGGTGGTAAGTGTTTATGTTTTAGTGCCAGCACTGTCTTAATCAAACCTGCGATACCAGCCGCTTCAGCGATATGTCCGATATTGGTTTTGACCGAGCCAATCGCACAAAAACCGTTTTTCTCGGTACTCTGGCGAAAGGCTTGGGTTAGCGCTGCAATTTCAATGGGATCTCCCAGACTAGTAGCAGTTCCGTGGGTTTCTACATAGGTGACTGTGCTTGGGTCAATTTGTGCGATCGCCATTGCCTCTGAAATTACGGCAGCTTGACCTTCTACACTCGGAGCTGTATAACCCACCTTCGCTGCACCATCGTTGTTAATCGCTGATCCTTTGATGACTGCATGGATGCAATCTCCATCGGCGATCGCAGCCTCTAGCAACTTCAAGACAACAATACCACCTCCATTGCCGAACACAGTTCCACTAGCTTTTGCATCAAAGGCACGGCAGTGTCCGTCGTTCGACCAAATCATGTCCTCTTGGTACAGATACCCCACCTTTTGGGGAACGCTGACGGTAATGCCTCCTGCTAGAGCCATATCGCATTCACCGTTAAGCAAACTCTGGATCGCCATGTGAACTGCTACCAGTGCAGTTGAACAAGCCGTTTGAATATTAACACTTGGTCCTTTTAAATTCAGTTTGTAAGAAACTCGTGTGGGCAGATAATCATTCCCATTGCTAAGCCTCACCTGTAAATCGCTGGCTGATACTAGGAAGGTGCGATTAGAAGAGAAGCCCTGGTTGGGATGAACGTTATTAATCAGGTAAGTGTTCATACCTGAACCTGCGTAAACCCCTATCAACCCCTGATAAGTTTCTGGATTGTAGCCAGCACTCTCAAGGGCTTCCCAGGCACATTCCAAGAAAATCCGCTGTTGCGGGTCCATAATTTCGGCATCTTTGGTGCTGTAGCCGAAGAAGGAAGCGTCAAAATCTTCGATATTTGGCAAAACAGCGTTGGCTTTCACGTAGTTTGAATTAGAGAGCAAGGTTTGGTCGCTTTGCGACAATTCCCCATCAGAAAAAAATGAAATAGATTCCACTCCATCTCGCAGGTTTTGCCAAAATGCCTCAATATCCTTGGCTCCTGGGAAGCGACCTGACATACCAATAATCGCGATATTTGATTCTCTAATATTGTCAGACTGACGGCTAACTCGGCTGCTTTGTTTATGGGTAGTGACAGCTTCTGATTTTCTTTCCGTCTGACTTAAGCGTTGAGCCAAAGCAGATATAGTAGGGTATTGAAACAGCTCTACAATTGACAGTTTTACTCCGAAGATTTCTGCTAATTTATTAGCACTCTGATTCAGCAGTAGAGAATTACCACCTAAGTCAAAAAAGTTGTCATGAATTCCCACACCTTCTAATTGCAGCAATTCTTGCCAAACAGAAGCAATCAGTTGCTCGGCATCGGATTGGGGCATAACCAGAACCGTTTCCAACTCAGGTCTAGACCTTTCTGGCGCTGGGAGGGCACGGCGGTCTACCTTCCCACTGGGGGTTACAGGGAAAGCCTCCAACACCACAAAAGCGCTGGGCACCATGTGCTCAGGCAAACGTGCTTTCAAATAACTCCGCAGCTGCGGCACCAGCTTTTCAATTGAGTTTTGCTGTTGCGATACCTGTTCGGCTTGCACTTGTGCCTCTTCGCTCTGCTCCTGGGGAAGGATTTTTTGGGAAGTCGGTACGATGTATGCTACTAGGCGTTTGTCACCGGGTACATCCTCACGAGCCAAGACTACAGCTTGTCGAACTGCTGGATATGCCGCGATCGCAACCTCAATTTCTCCCAACTCGATGCGGAAGCCACGTATTTTTACTTGGTCATCGCCCCGACCGAGAAACTCAATCTGCGCATCGCGATTGTAGCGGGCTAGGTCGCCAGTTTTATACAAACGTGCTTCTGATGAGTTGCTAAACGGGTCGGGAATAAACCGCTCTTTCGTTAAATCGGGTCGATTGAGGTAGCCCCGTGCCAGAGCAATGCCACCAATGTACAGTTCCCCAGGAACGCCTTCGCTCACTTGCTGCATTTGGGAATCCAGCAGATAGATCTGTGTGTTAGCAATGGGGCGACCAATGGGAGGAAGTGCAGGCCAATCTTTGGGTGAACCAGTAAGGGTGAAAGCTGTAACTACATGGCTTTCGGATGGTCCATATTGATTGTGTAAAGTACAATTTTGTAGCTTTGTCAACCAGTTGGCAATCTGTCTGGTTATCTGCAACTGTTCGCCTGCGGTGATAATCTCGCGCAGCGTCGGTACAACTGCTCCCTGAGCATCCGCTACTGACGCCAGTTGTTGAAGGGCTACAAAGGGAAGGAAGAGTCTGTTGATTTCTTGATCTGCAAGAAAACGCAACAACTCGAAAGCATCGACGCGCACTTGCTCTCTTATTAAGACCAGCGTTCCGCCTGAACACCAAGTGGAGAATATTTCCTGAAAAGAAGCATCAAAAATGACAGGAGCGAATTGCAGAGTCCTTGCTCCCACAGGCAGTGTTGAGCTTTCCAGTTGCCAAAAAATTAGATTCGATAAGGGACGGTGACTCATTGCCACTCCCTTTGGTCTGCCTGTAGAACCGGAAGTGTAGGTTACGTAGGCTAGGTTATCAAGGTTTACCGCACTAATTGGGTTCTGCTCACTTTGTTGGGAAATCTCCTCCCATTGCGTGTCCAGGCAGACAATATGCGCCTGGTGTTTGGGAAGAGACTCAACTAACCGCGTTTGGGTTAGCAGCACTGATATTTGAGTGTCTTCCAGCATGAAAGCCAATCGCTCGCTAGGGTAAGCTGGGTCAAGCGGCACATAAGCTCCTCCCGCTTTGAGAATGCCCAACAGCCCCACCACCATTTCTAGGGAGCGCTCCATGCAGATGCCTACCAACACCTCTGGACCAACGCCCAATGCCTGTAGGTGGTGCGCTAGGAAGTTGGCGCGACTGTTCAACTGGCGATAGCTGAGGCTCTCTTGTTCAAACACCACTGCTGGGGCATCAGGCTTTTGCTCTACAACCGCCTCAACTAGCTGATGGATGCAGGTTTGGGCGTATTCTGTTTTTGTGCTATTCCACTTCATCGGTAGTTAACGGCGTTCTACTTAATAGGTCTAAGAGGCTGTTTGTAAACGATTGTTAAGGGCTGAATTGAGGCGCTGGGAGTTGTTTCAACATCAGACGAATCATACTTTCGATGACGGTATCACCGAGTTTTGCGTCCTTTACATTTCTTTAGAAACACCCTTTAAACCCAAGCTTTTTACAGCATGAAAACCTTGTAAAGACTTTAAATTTTCAAATGATTTCCTATGGCATTAAAGAAGTTAATCCACCCAGAAAACATTTCTTTAGCCCCTTGGATAATTTCGTTTTCTTGCTCACTATCGAATTGACAAGATAGCGCGTATTCCACATTTGCCACATGGTCTGGTTCTTGGGTTACATGAATATCTACCCAAGGTAATTTTTGGGCTTTGGTACAATTACTAACGGCTTTACCGATACTTGAAACAATCTTTAAATCATAAAACTCTGTGCTATAAAGTCCTCCCAAAGCCTTAAGATAATTTTGGTTTTTGAGCGGTAAATTATACATCTCAACTAATGAAGTTGTTTCTGGCAAAGGCGGAGTATTGATAATTTCTTTTAGAGCCAGCCCCGCTTCAGACATTGTTTTTTTATAAATTACTGGGTGGGCTTTTTGGGAATTTCCTTCGCCCAGTTCTTGATATAATATCTTTGAAACAAATGTCTGAATCTCAATTGATTTTGTACAATAAATCAACCCGGCTAAGAAAGAAGGAAAATTTTCTATAGGATACCAGTACTGGCTCAAGATAAAAGTCACTTGCTCCTCATTCAGGAAGTCTTGCCTGATTTTCTTGAGCACCTCATGATTCTTTAATTTTTTGCTGAGGTCATGACTAGATAATTGTTCTAAAATTTGAGCGCTAGACTTGGTTTCTTTGACAGTTAAGCTTGTCATAGTTTGGCTCCTAAGAAAACAAAGAATTAGTTGGCTAATAGGAAGTTGGCGCGACTGTTCAACTGCCAATAGGTGAGGCTCTCATGTTCAAACACCACTGCTGGGGCATCAGGCGTTAGCGAAGCTCCTCCTCTGGAGGCTCGCTCCACCTGAGCTTCAAATGCTTATGGATACACTTATATTTCTGTTGATTACAACTGATTTGGCTGTTTCCTGGTGTATCTACATTCATAACTTTTAGCTACAAAAGCAACAAACTTACTTCGATAACTGCCGAAAACCTTCCCCCCACTTGCTGTTCCACATACAAGGAAGCATAGTACACCGTTTCCATATAATTTTTTTATATCAAATTTATAATTTTATTTTCTGACAAATTATTTAGAAGTTCTTAATCAATCTTGAATATTGACAAATTGTTCTACCTCAAAAAGTGGTTAATTAGTAATTGCTGTATTTTTGTCAGTGATCCAAATCATGACGGACAGCGCAAAGCATCAACGGTGCGATGTTAAACCACTCAAGGATTACATTTAAATTGGGCGCAACTATCAACACGAAAAGCGATCACCTTCGGCGTCTACCTTTCAGGCAATTGCACAAAGGGGGAACACACAACAGTCCAGAAGAACATCCACGCCGGGGTCATTATCGTTGCTTGCCTTGGCGTGACCCTGGAGAGCAATTGATTTAAGTTACTTATATTATTTCACTTCGCTGTCAGTATTTATCAATGCATCCAACTGAGCCAACAACTTCTCGACCTTGGCTTTTTTCTTCGGGTCATCCCACACCTTAGATTGTTTTAACCTACGAAAAGTATTATCAACTTGGTCTTTTATTGATGGGGATTGTGGCTTAACTTGCTGCTCAATTTCTTTAATTTTGCCCTTGATTTCGTTCAATGAGAGATTGTAGGCAACAGCATCCTCAAGAAGTTGCTTTCTGGTTTGCTCATCACCAACTCGTGCGATCGCTCGTGCCTTGGTGTATTCAATTTTGCCCTGACGCAATACGAACAGTGTATCTTGGGGTAAGTTAAGCAGCGGTAATCGATTTTTGACAAACGAATCCCACTTCATCCGTAAGAGCGTTGCGAATAACTCTTCAATAATCAAGCCTTGAGGACTACCCATAACGTTAGGGGTAATTTTCCCTTTGGCTTCATTATCCATTTTTTGCAGCAGTTTTACGGCTTCGCCTTGATTTGTTTCTAAACGCAACGCCAATAATTCCAGGATACCTTCAGTTTCCTCTAGGGGGTTAAGGTCTTCACGTTGCAGGTTTTCGACGAGGCGCACTTGATGGGTAATAACATCGTCCATTTCCCTAACAACAACAGGAACCTCGGTTAATCCTGCCATTGATGCTGCTTTGTAGCGTCGTTCTCCTGCTACCAATTCATAATCGCCCTCAGTTAGGGGACGTACAAGGAGAGGTTCTAGGATACCTAATTCTTTAATCGAGCGTGATAGTTCTTCTAGTTTTTGAGGGTCAAAGTAGCGGCGTGGTTGTGAGGGAGGCAATTTGATTTGGGTAATGGCGATGGTGTTGGGGACGTTGGTTTGCTCCGACGGCTGTGTCGCACTGCTGCCAAATAACAAATCAACAGGTTTTTTTATGGCGGCATAGGGTTCGTTGCGTTTGCTGCTCATGGTAAATCGAGTTTTTCTAAACTACTCGCTATTTTTTTGAGGATACCAACAGCAGGGTGATTTTTATCAAATAATGCTAAGGGGACTCTATGCTCGGATGCATCGGCAAAAGCAATTGTTTTGGGAATGGGTGGGGAAACAATGCCAATATCTGATAGTTGTTCTTGGATAGCTTTAACAGTGCGTGATTCCTGGGCAGTGCGACCATCAAACATTGTCGGAACAAATCCAGCAAATTGTAAAGTGGGGTTGGTGTGCGATCGCACACTTGCAACTGTACTAAGTAAAAGTTCTGTTCCCTTAAATGATTTAAATTGGCATTGGACGGGAACTAAGATGTGAGTAGCAGCTGTCAGACTAATGATACTGAGTAACCCCAAAGATGGGGGACAGTCAATCAGAATAAAGTCGTATTTCTCTTGCACTGTCGCCAAGGCATTTTTGAGGCGATATTCTCTAGCTATAGCACCAGATAATTGCATCTCACTAGCCGCCAGATTAATGTCAGCAGGAACAAGCGCCATACCATGAATCAGTTCAGGATGTATGGGTAGTGGCTTGTTATCTACTATTGCTTGCTGTATGGTTTGGTCAAGTGTGTCGGGTTCAAGTCCCATAAAAGTTGTCAAGCTAGCCTGCGGGTCCATATCTACTAGCAGGACGCGATGTTTTTTGAGTGCCAGATGATAGCCCAAATTCTGGGTAAGCGTTGTTTTCGCAACGCCTCCACTTTGGTTAAATAGTGCAATAATGCGGGTCTTGCTCATGTACAAAAACAATAAAGTTTTTAAGTTAACAATAAAGTCCCTAAGTGAACAATAGAGTTCTTTTCGCTCCTGTCACATCCAAGGGTTGCAAGTTTTGTATTCTGGGGAATGCAGATAGTACTGTTTTCCTACATTAATAGCGCCTTAGTAGTACTAAATTACTCTGTGCCAGTTAAGAACTTTATTCCCTCAGTTTAGAGCAACAGCTTAGGTAACTCACCTCTGGGGAAAGAACTTTATACAAAAATCTGGAACGGTAGAATCAGGTTTTTCGGCGCTGTCGGTAAAGAGCTTTGTTGTCTGTGTACAGCTCACGAGTGATAAATTGCAGTCTTGACACTCCCACGGCTAGAAGCCGTGGGATTCTAGGCTCAACGTCGGAACTTGCTCAAACAGGTTTGCACCAACTTGAGTAGCGGTTTCAACTCCCCTAGCGTTTCTCGATTTCTTCTTAGAAGAAACCTTGCTTCCCCCATGCCCTGAGGTAGCAATTTTTTCTTTGCCCTTGCGTAGTATGTTGATTGCAGCCGCGTGGTCACGTTGCAGGAGACAACCACACTTACAGACATGAGTACGAGTTGACAGCGACTTCTTAACCATAGTGCCGCATTGTGGACACTGCTGTGAGGTGTAGTGTGGTTCTACAGCTAGCGCCACTTTTCCATACTTGTTGGCAAAGTATTCTAAATAGCTCCGAAACTGCCTCCATCCAGCATCATTAATGCTTTTTGCCAGATGATGATTACGCACCATATTTCTAACCTGCAAATTTTCGTAGACGCATAAGTCGTTAGACTGCATGACGTGACGCGCTCTAGATTTAGCGTGTTCGGTACGTTGTCTACTTATCTTCAGGTGTTTGCGTGCGTATCGATTTCGAGCCTTCTTTCTACCATTCTTCCCCTTTTCTTTTTTGTAGATTCTCCGCTGAGCGTGTTTAACTTGTTTTTCTGCTTTACGTAGAAAACGAGGATTCGGTTCATGATGCCCGTTTGAGTCGGTGTAGAAATGTTCTAAACCAAAGTCCAAACCAATTTCTTGATCGGTGGATGGAACCTGTTCTTTACATTCGACATCAACACAAAACTGGACGTAGAACCCATCAGCACGGCGCACAATTCTGACCCGCTTGATGGACTTAACAGGATAGGTGTGAATATCCCATTTACCCATCAACTTCAGTTCTCCAATCCCCTTCTTGTCGGTGAAAGTGATTCTACGTTTAGTAGAATGCAGCGACCATCCACTGGTTTTGTATTCAACAGAACGGTTGTCGTGTTGAAACCTTGGGTATCCCTTTTTTCCTGACTTGCCAGATTTGCAGTTACTATAAAATCTGGAAATTGCAAACCACGCTCTTTCAGCCGCAGCTTGTACAGCCATTGAGTTTAGTGCTGCAACAAAGGGAAAGTCAGCGCGTAGCACTGTTGAATATCGACTAATGGCTGCATTGTTGATATTATCTTCTCTTGAAGCATCCATCCAATACCTTAAACACTTATTTCTAACAAATTGAGTAGTTTTAATAGCTGACTCAATTGCCGTGTATTGTGCTTTACTACCCTTACCTTTGTACTCCAGGACTAACACGCTTGACTCACCTCCTTGTATTGCCTATACTTTAATTAGTATAGCCAGGTATTCTAAAGATGTCAACAGGAAAGGGAATAAAAAGAACGAAAAATAACCCTGTTTTTTATGCAGAGTTAAAAAAAGGGCATGAAATTTTTTTGACTGATAGTAGTTGGCAGAAAGTTAGACAAGCTGCAAAAGAAAAAGAAGTAAGTGCAAGTGAATATATTGAGCAATTAATTAGAAAACATTTTGACTGCACCTGAAGGTGCAACGCATTCATTCCACACCTGAAGAACGTGCATGGGTTCCTGAGTCACCCATACACTTGTGGGCTTTCTGCTTTAACCTTTGTAAAAAATTGATTGCCCTAATACGGCAGATTGTAGCGTTGGGAAGGGGGCATTAACAATTCAAAATTCGCTCATTCAAAGTTCAAAAATAAGAGAATGATTTTACGGTTTTTGGTTTTGAATTGGAGCTGAGCAAATGGTCACAAGTCCCTCAATTCATGGATAGAAAGATATAAAAGCGCAGCATCGTTGTTCAAGCCCAGAGCAACTTGCGTGAGGTATTTAATTTTGAATTTTGAATGAGCGAATTTTGAATTAAGCGAAGGGGCTTGACGAAGTATTTTCCTGACTTTTCACGGAATGTGGAAAGTCAAGAATGCCGCTCCCTGTCTCGTTACTGGGAACTGGGGACTGGGAACTGGGAACTGGGAACTGAGGACTAGCGACTGGGAAGATGTTCTTGCAGGATTTGGGCGGGGTTTGAATCCCCGTCCATAATCCGTCACTACCAAGAGTGCCTAATCCCTAATCCCCAATCCCCAATCTCCTTTACGCCGACACTGAAGCTGGGAGCCGTCCTTCGACTCGCTCGTATTCATCTTCAAGTAGCCAAAGTTTTGCCTCTTCGTAGGTGTCACTTTTGAACACCAACTGATAATTCTGATTTGGATCGTAAACACAGCTCTTACCGGAACTGTCGCTGAGTAAAATCAGAACGTAGGGAGGTGAAGCAGTCGGGTCTATCCATAGCTCTGTAAACTCCCAGTTATCGGCTAGGTTTTGTGCGTGGGATGACATGGTACTTGTTTCCTTTTACTTTCATTTCAGCGTAATAAAGTGGAATTTTGCTGCCATCAATACTGACACGATAGCCAATAGGTTCACAGAAAAATAGCCCATAACGTTCATGTCCACGAACAACTCCTGTGAAATCCCCCTGAACTATGATTGCTTGAGCAACCATGAGCATTGTGGTTTCATCATTAAACACATGAGCGCTACCTTCTTTTTGAAGTAGCTGTTGCATTTGGGGAGTATTTGGCAGATGCTTGGCAACGTGTCTGGTATCGAGAGTTAGTTCGCGGTCAATTAGACTCATTCAAAGGTAGTTTTGCAGTTATTGCACCAAGATGTACCGAGTCAATATACTCATAACTTCACCTGAATTGGCGGTTGGTACTAAAGGACTCCATGCCCCAGCATCAGCATATCCAATAACTTGCAAGTAGTGAATCGTGCTTTTCACAGCTTTGGGTGAGCCAATTAGCGTATGTTTGATACGTTCTCTACCAGGTGGTGTTTGAGAGTCAGCTTTGACAGGTACGGGTGTATTTGGGTCGTTGGCACTGGATAGAAAATTTTGGGTCATAGACTGCACAGAATAAATTCCGCCAGCTTCAGATACCATCGAATCGGCTTGCCCTTGCATGTATTCGTATTGCTCAAATTTGGATTGAGCGATCGCTTGCTCGTCAATTGAAAGGACTTGTAATTGTGTCATCTATTTGTTTCCCAGTATTGGGGGTTTAGTTTGAAGGCGATTGCCGGAGGCACTGGCAAGAAAGTGCGATCGCCAGAGGCACTGCCCCGAATCGCAATCGTCTTCGGCGCACCGTAGGTGATCGCATGACTTCTTTTACCTCATTATAGTGTGTAGGTGTGTATATATGTAAATGTGTAGTTTAATAAGTTTGTAAATTTAGTGTTGAGGTATTTATGTATGTATATCAAGATAGTGCCAAGACCTAAACGAACTGAAAAAGACAAATACGGCGAGACGAAGCAAAGATATCAAATCATGCTGACTGAGACTGCTTCACTTGAGCTTGACAAAGTATCTGAGGAGTTAGGAATCACCAGGTCAGAATTGATTGAGAGGGTAATTAGGCAAGGGCTATTGAGAGCAGTCAAACTAGATAAGGACCAAACGGTTGATGATTAGTCTCAAAGCGGTAAGCCGTTTTCGCTACTCTTTTTTCTATGACTAAAACTATTGTTCACCTAGTTATTAGTATTCCCCAAAAAAGTGTATTTTTATACTAATACTCAGTGTTGGCAGTTTCGAGTTATAAGTTTTAGTGGCGCGGTGTTTGGCATAAGAAAGCTTTACTATACCCCTGAAGCTGCTGAAAAAGCAGGACGGGAGTGGATAGTGAGGGGGAGTTGAAGACGACCACACAAAGCGTTCATCGCCCAGATCGCTCGCCAACTGATATAGGTGCTAACTAACACTACGGCTACAGTTCCAGCCACGACTCCAGTTACGCTTCCATATCTGGCTATGACTACGGCTACAGTCACGGCTAGGGTTTCAGCTAAGGCTACGGCTAATACTCCAGCTAAGACTCCCCCAGCTACGATTACGGTTGGTGTATTGATTTACATTGTCATACAGATTTGGTATTTGAGATTCTGGATTGTGAGATAAACAGTGAAGCGATCGCACTCCCTCACAAATATTGGCAATGTCGCTCGCAATTTTCCGAAATTAACCAGTGCTGTTTGGTAGTAACCCACACTCCGCAGGTTAGTCAGCAAAGGAGATAATATTTGCGACAAGGGGCACCAAAAAAGTGGAGAATCCAAGAGCGCTCCTGGGTAAGATTGGCAATTTGTTTGGTTTGGGCGATCGTTACCAGATGAATCGACATAAAACATTGGAAAACCCAACGTAAAGTAGGAGTAGTAGTTGGTTTGCCTAATTGATTATTGATAGTCTGTTTAGCCCGCTCTAAAGCTTGGCGTAAAGCTCGTTGACCCAAACTATAAACAAGCAAACATAAACCCATAACCATTGCCAAGGCCGCAACACGTTCGGTGGAATTGAGGAAGACGCTGTTCGTAAAAAAGAGCGGGTCTTTGAGGAAGCGAAAACCACGTTCAGTTGATTGTTGCGCTTTATACTCACGCAACACATCATCATCACTCAGGTGGTTAGCTTCCAGGACATTGGTTGCCAAGATAAATCTTCCAGGTCGTTGTATTTCAAGGTCTATGGCAGTTTGCTTGGGCACAATAGAACCACAAACCTGGTAGTAAACATTGCCAATAACATATTTACGTGGTCTACCGCGTCTAGTGTGTTGCCTAACTTCGTTAACTTGAATATCATTCAGTTGGTGTAAGGGTAATTGACGATTGATACGTTCGGCAGCCAATCGTGCATCCTTCTCACAAGCAAATTCTTGTTTGCACAACTGGCGAAGTTCAGATTCAGCTTTTGACAACTGTTTTGCTAACCGTTTTTCTAATTGTTTCAGGTCAGCATCAAGACGTGCTTGGCTCTCAACTACCAGCCAGCGTTGTTGTACTCCAGCATAGTCATGACAGCATGACGCAATCCGGTACCCAGCTTTAAAGCTGTCTACAAACGCTTTTGGGGAGATGTTCTCTAACAAAAATTTGGCGGCACTCAAGGTTGCAGGTACTCTTGTTACCCAATGTAATTGTTTCATTTGTTGCAAGTTTTCCACCGTATACAGTGCTGCGTCTGCAACAAACAAAGCCTCAATCTGCCATTGGCGCTTGAAATCCGCAATTATCGTGGCAAACATTGCTGAGTCCGCTTCGTTACCATCTGCTACTCTCAGATATAGTGGGATATCTCCGTCTCCACTGCACATTAAGTCAACAATAAATTGTTTGAGGTCTGGGCGATGGTCTCTTGAGTAGCCATATGTAATTTCGATGTTTCTAGGTTCAACTTGTTCGTAGCTGTTGTTTATGTATTCCCCATCAACATGAAACGAACTCGAATCTAGATGCAGACTGTTCATTTTGACCCCGAATTTTCTGGCTGCACATAGTGCTACCGTGATAAATACTTCGGTTAGCCCTGCCTGATATAGTTTGTCTAAAACTCGACCTAAACGGTCGTCGTTGAGGTGTTCTGGGTGTATTCCTTCTCCCAACAAATGTTCTGTAGCTTTCCCTATAAAAAATTTCTCAAATAGGTATAACGGCGCGCTTACGAACCCCAACCCATTTAATATCATTGCTTTTACAACTTGACCTGCACTGATGATTTCTTGAGAATGAGTCCCTAGTAGACGGTTGATTTGTTCTACCAAGTTCATCTCATCACATATGCCTGCGACTATGCCACAGTGGTTAATATCCTGTACCCTAATATCTAGTGGTGAAGCTGTCATGCTTCCAAAATGCAGCATTTAGGTCATTTTTAAAATACAGCATTTACGATCGCACCTGCGGAATGTGGGATTCCGGTAAGGTTTGCCGTCCCTGGCGGTCGCCTCCCCGTCCCACAGGACGATGACCATATCGCCATCCGCCCAGATACCGCGCATGGTTGGTACGATTGGAGTCGATAGTCGGACGCTGGTTGGGTTAATGACCCGATCGAGGAACTCCTGCCGACTGCGATAGGTACCCGCCATTGCACCAGCCCCAGTAAGTCCTAAACTCCACTAAATTGAGTATAAATGCTCAATGATCGCCCGTAGTACGCTATCTCAGAAGTTATCTAAAGCTGGTTTGGCTGCAAGGATAGTGAGAGTTTTCATTAACTCTTAATAAGATAAATTAGTATTGAATGATTGCAGCTGCGACTCAACAGCATTGAGATAACTTTTATCATTCAATACTTGCACTGGTAACTTCTTAGCATTGACAGCAGCTTTAACCACATCTACTGCACTCAAATTTCCTCTTTGGTATTCAAAAACCAAATCACTGCCACTAGGAATACCCTGCGTTTTAAGTTCACCTTGATAAGCTAAAAAAGCTATATCGAAGGGTTTAAGGTAACTAGCAATATTCCCAGAAAGATTTTGTAAAGTATTAGAGTTGATAGCTATAGGTTTATCGCTGTTGTTAGTAGCTGTTTGAGCATTAGCGATTCCAGGCACAAGAGCAATAGAAGCGACAACTAATGCAGAATTGATCAAGTTGGTGAGTTTCATAGGTTTATTCTTACTTTAAAATGAAGTGCCATTCTCTGTTTTCTAGTCATAGCCTCTAGCACTGAGGCCACTTGAGCAGTTGATTTATTGCTCATCTATCAAAGTGAATTAATTGAATCCCAAAAAGCTAAATTGAGACCATGTAATAATTCATTAAAAGTTGCCAAAACCCATCATTTGATAAGCAATCACAGCAGTATCAAAGGGTTTAAGGTAACTAGCATCAATCGAATGGCTATATATTGTGTTAGGATTGATGGCTATACTATTGTTCTTAGTAACTACTTTTGTCTTTGCAGTTGCAGGTATTAAAGCAACAGCAACAATCATGTGTGCAGAATTAATCTTCGTTGTGAGTTTCATGGGTATTACTGTGTAGATGAATTAAAAATTTAGGCAATAGATGGGTGCGAATAGATACAAGTTATTTATATCTAATTCAACTATTACTAATAGGATGTCCACATTGCATCGTTATTTGTGTAATCATTCTTAAAATTATTCAGCTGGGACTCCAAAACATTCATGTAAGCTTTGTCATTAATAACTTCTGGTGCAGTCCGGTTCTCTTCAATTGCTGCTTTGACGATATCAACAGCATCAACACGACCTGCTGTAACAGCATCAGCTAGCCCATAATTATTCGGTATACCTTGGTCTTGAAAATATCCATTCTTTGCCAAGTTAATCAAATCAGTCGGCGTAGCCTTGGGAGTAGAAGCTAGAGCAGCGGGAGCAATGGCTATGGACATCATCAAAACTGAAATACTACCAACAATTACATGTTTCATAATTCAGATTCCTTGTTTAGCGTTAGGTGTAAATACGGTGGGTATTGAAACTCTTTAGTTGCCGCTTGGGCTTGTGTTTCTTCGTTATAGTTATACTTTCGGTGGGCAATACTAGCACTTCGTGGATTGCAGTAGCTGCATTTCCGCCTGTTTGGGTTCCCCCGCCAAAAACAAAAATTCGATTACCAACAGCCGATGCTCCCAATCCATGTCGTGGGGTGGGCAAGGGCGGCAATGCTTCCCAGACATCGGTTTTGGGGTCGTATACCCAACTTTCGGCGAAAACTTTCTGCTCTGGAACCCACTGTTCGCCGCCAAAAACGTAAAGCTTGCCGTTCAGCGAGGTTGCAGCAAGACCACCTTGAGCTTGAGGCATAGGCTCAAGCGTCTCCCAACGATCAAGCTTCGGATCGTAAACCTCAAGATTTGGTACATTGATGAACTGCGTAGTACCATCAGCATTCTTGACAAACTTGCGACCACCAACTACGTAGATCTTTTCATCAATTACGGCTGACGCTGCACTATTTCGCGGTGTCGGTGCATTGGCGCGGGTTGACCAGCGCCTCGTCGTCGGATCAAATACTTCGTTTCGCACGCTGTCGATGTGGTCATTGAAAAGCCGAGCGTCCTCAGTGGCTCGAACGCGTCCGCCAATCAGGTATATTTTATCGTCAACTACTGCGGATACGCCCTCTGCGCGAGCCGCTGGCAGGTCAGTGCCTTTGGTCCAAGTATTAGAGGAAGGATTGTATATAAACATCGTAGGCTGTGCGCGCCAGTCCGGAAATCCTCCTGTGAAACCGCCAACACCGTAGAGCAAACCCTTCACTGCCGACAGCGTAATGTGATGGCGTGCTTCAGGTAGCGGTCTCAATACTGTCCACGCATCATTGACAGGATCATAAGACTCGAAATGATCTGAAAACTCAGTATTTGGGCTGAGTAAACCGCCGACTACGTAAATTTTTCCGTTCAAAACTTCTGGATAAAGCTCTTGCCGAGCTACCGTTGGCGGTGCAGCTTCGGTCCAATACGGTAGCTGGCTTTGCGCTTGACTTAGTACGGGCGAATCCAGTGCCATGACCGAAACGACCAAAAGCGGCAGGGAAATCAAATGTCTATATTTACGCAGCATCATACATAACTCCATTATTCAAACATCTTCAAGCTGAGATATTGCAAGTTACAAAATCATTCAGTGCCTGTGCGGGTGCGGGTGCTGTTGGTAGTGCTGCCGGAGGAGATCCTTACCGTAGTCGTTCCCATTTGGCGTTCGCACTACAGTGTGGATGTGTTCGCGCGTAGGCTGACCCCGTTCTAAATACCGGAGCGCGATCGGTGTTTGATGATCGAACTCGATCAAGATCACCGGGCTGTGGATACGGTAATAGAAGACGCTGTTCGATCGCGTCCCGCCGATCCAAGCAAACCGAGTCTTGTCCAGATGCTGCCGCACCTCATCCATCTTGACCTTCGCGTGTCCGTCGCGCATGTTCCCCACATACTCGCTAATCAAATCGAGCAATTGCTCATTCTGTTTGGCTGTGAACTCCGAAGCGCGGATTCCCGCGTAGTCGAGAACGATGTTGTCACTGAATGCTTCTCCCACGCTATTGTTGCGGGTCTTGGAGACCTGGATGATAGCCTGCTTACGTTGTGCAGCATCGAGCGAATTGATCAGCGCCAGACCCTTGTTCTGTTCATTTTGCAGCACGGTTGTTCCTTTGTACTTACCAGAGGCGGCTTTCACCGGCTCGGAACCCATGAAAGTAGGCGTCATCACCACCTGGTCACCCAGCACAAAATAGTTGATCACCAGATGGTGCCCGTCGAGCTGCCAGCCCCACGGCTCCGTGTCTGAAGGCGTACCCATCACCGTGATCCAGTAGAGCCATTCGCCGTATTCCTGGAAGTTATTGTTATTCAGTTCACCCAGCGTGTGGTTGAGCCGCATGATATCGCGCGACTGCTTCAATCCCTTAGCGCTGAGCGAGGCACGCAGTAGGTCGAAGGTCACCTCGCGCTGTGCCTCAGTCATCTCATAGAAGCCCGTGCCCTGACGAATGTAGAAGTGCTGGTTCATCCACTTGCGCCATTCCGGGTCGTCAACCAAAAATGTTGTCTTGGTGCGCTGCTTCGGGGTCAAAGTGGCTAGAAAAGCTTCAGCAGACCTGCGGACGGGCGCAGTGGAGACTCCAGTTGAGCGAATGGGGAACAAACCTGGAACAACGTTACCGTTTGTGGTAACACCCTTAAACGGCTCGGCTAAACCACGGGCTTCCGCCTCTTGCGACCTGCGTCGGAAGCTTTCGGCGAGAGTACCTGATAGCTGTTGTGCATGGGATTTGATACTATGCGCCAAGACACTAGCGAGGCTGATGACGACGCTGGTACCTTCCATGATGCTCAAGAATTTACGACGTTTCATGTTCATAATGACTTTTTTTACTGATTGTTAGGAGCAGCCACTGTATTCACTTTGGTGCCCTCAACTAAGTCAACCGTAGGATTTTAGATATGCTCATAATATGAGCCATAAATAGGGTTTTCAATACCTAAACCTCGCCTTTAATTGCCTAATCCTCCAAATAAGATTTTATGAATTGATAAAGTTGCGCTATGCTGATTGAGACAATCCTCAAATGAGTTGAAGAACTATCATGGCGATTGAGATCGTTAACCACCGCCCACTCGACAATGAGTGTGAAAAATTGGCAGCATTAATCACTCGGCACACCAATAGTCAGGGGAATGGTTCTCATCCAACCGCGATCGACAAGCTGGAATTTAGACGAGAATCTTTTGTCTCCACACCACTTAGACAAGCATCTTTTGCCTCCACACCACTACACCAAGTCTGCGAACCTCTCTTGGTCATGATCGTTCAAGGCGAAAAAACAGTATTGTTAGGGGAAGAAACCTATCCTTATGGTGTGGCTCAATATCTGGTCATCTCAGTCGATCTGCCACTGAGCGCGTTTGTTGTCGAGGCGACTCCAGAAAAGCCCTATTTAGCCTTCAAACTGAAATTAGACTTACGCCAACTGTGTGATATTCTCGCAGAGACTAAGGCGATAGCTAGTAACAAAGAAAACTCTGTCAAAGGCTTATTCGTCAGCAATGCTGATGCACCGTTGCTCGATTGCGCGCTCAGACTAACCCGGCTCTTGGATACGCCACAGGATATCCCGATCCTGTCACCGATGATTATCCGCGAAATCTATTACCGCCTTCTCATGGGTGAACAAGGCGAAGCAGTTCGACAGATTGCCACATCGGGCAGTACGATGCAGCGCATCGCTGAAGCCATCAAACTCATTAACGCTAATTTTACAAAACTGATGCGGGTTGAGGATCTCGCTCGGCACGCCAGTATGTCTGCTTCCTCTTTCCATTACCACTTCAAAGCAGTCACCTCAATGAGTCCGTTGCAATATCAAAAGCAGTTAAGACTATTAGAAGCGCGTCGTCTGATGCTTACTGAAGATTCCGATGCGTCCAGTGCTGCTTATCGGGTGGGGTATGAAAGTGCCTCACAGTTCAGCCGTGAATATTCCCGTCTGTTTGGTGCGCCTCCAATCGGGGATATTAAACGTTCGCGCATCGCTTGAGCAATGTGACGAATTACGTTAACGACTGTGCGTAGCGTCATTAGTAATTACGAATTGGAGCGTAAAGCCTTCTCCTTCGGAGACGCTGCGCGAACGGCATAGCTTCTCTTTCAGAGACGCTGCGCGAACGCTTAGCGCGCAGCGTCTCGTAGAGAAGCAACTTGACAATCCTCAAATTATCACTCCCGGTTCGCTCATTACTCAGTCAAATTGCCTTTTATCTAATTCCAGTTCAGCTGCCTTTTTTCCTAGAGAATTTGGTGCAGTCCGTACCTTTTTAAAGTGGGATGGCGATCGCTTTTTGTACATTGTTTAGTGCGATCACCTCAGTTATCTATGGCAAAATGAAGCAGCGAATAGAGTTCATCACTTTTCTGTCTTTAGTTTTTGGGCTAATGGGTATTGGCTATTTTTGCCACTGGTATGGCGAGTTATGAGTGCCGCTAGTTCTCTGCATTGATCGGCGATTGTTTCGATTGTCATAGCGTTTTTGCCTTTAGTTACGGGCGGAACTTCGGGAATTAGTAAAGTAACTGCCTTAGCACTAGGTGTCGCAGGTGCAAAGGTGGTGTTTTCGGGCAGACGAGAGCAAGAAGGTGAAGACACCGCTAATTTAATTCGTCAGTCTGGTGCTGGATGCTTATTTGTGCGATCGGACGTATCGAATGAAACTGATGTCCAGACACTGATTCAGAAAACAGTCCAAAGGTATGGCAGGCTGGATCTTGCCTTTAACAACGCTCGTATCGAATCACCGATAAAGCCACTACATGAACATTCAATCGAACACTTCGACAACCTGATAGCCATCAACGTGCGGGGGATGTTCTTGTGTATAAAATATGAAATTCAACAGATGTTAGCTCAAGGAGCCGGAGTCATCATCAACAATTCTTCAACAAGCGGGCTAGTTGTATTTGCGGGCACAAGTCCTTATGTTGCCAGTAAACATGCAGTGATGGGGTTGACGCGTGCCGCTGCACTCGATTCTCTCTGTGTCTTTGTGCCTTTGTGGTTAAATAAAGGGGTGTAGGGGAAACAACCCACACCATTTGCGGGTGGGGTTTTAACCTACCTTAGGATACAGCGAAAAGTCGAGCCAGTGCGTTCCTGAGCCACCCCCGTGCGGGGGTTCCCCCCGAGCCAGGGGAGTGGCGTGTCGCCTTGCGTCGGAATCTTCTGGCGTCTCTTGCGGCGGCTTTACAAGCGTGCCATTTGTTTTTTAGGTATTAACGTCAACCAGTTTGTCCGTATCTTTTTGGACTGACGATCGCGGTTGTTTACGTCCAGACAGATCATGCAGCAAGCCCATAAGTGCGGGGACAACAGTGGGAGTCAATATCGTAGAAAATGCTAAACCGCCAGTCAGAACAATGCCTAATCCTTGATATAACTCTGAACCTTGACCTGGTAAAACTGCTAGCGGTAACATCCCCAGCACACTAACTCCCGCAGACATGAAAATAGCACGCAAGCGATCGCTTGTCGCATTATATAACGATGCATCATAATCTTCACCTGCTTCTTGAAGTTGCAAGGCGCGATCAACCAGTAGAATCGAGTTGTTGACGACTACACCTGTGAGAATCACAAATCCTAACGCCGTAATCATATCCAGTGCTACATTCATTCCCGGAATTCGGTTAGCAATTACCAGACTCAATAGTGCCCCACTCATACCCATTGGCACTGTTGCCATAATCACCACTGGGTAGAGGAATGAGCGATACAACGCGACAAGTAACAAGTAAGTAATCAAAATCGAAACTGTAAATGCAGTAGCTAATTGAGCAACGGTTGTTGCTAACTGATCTGCTGAACCCGACAGTTCCAGCCGAAAGCCTGTTGGGAGATTGGCACGCAGAGGAGCCAAAATTTCCTCTTCAGTACGTTTCACTAGTGTACTCAGGGGGGCAGTGGGTGCAAGGGAGACAGTTAGGCTAATTGAGCGCTCCAAATCGACGTGGTTAATAGTATCGGCTCCCGTTGTTTCACTGACTTCGGCAATATCACCCAGTTGTACTTGTCGTCCCCGCGCATACAGTGGCAATTGGCGCAATTGTTCTGGAGTTTCGACAGCAGTATTTTGTAGTTCCACTGAGACATCTAGTTCTTCTTTACCATCAATGTAATCAGAGGCAAGCCGACCGCCTAATGCTGCTTCCACCATTGAACCAACTTCAGCTTCCGAGATTCCTACTTCGGCGATGCGTTCCCGGTTGGGAATTACTTGTAATTCGCCAGCTCCCATCACAAAGTTAGATCGCACATTCTGCACTCCAGGAATACCCCGCAATTTACCCGTGATTTGCTGCTCCAAATCGCTGATTTGATTCAAGTCTGCGCCCACAATATCTACTTCAAATTCCTTACCTGGATCGCGGAAGATGGAAATTCGCGTTGGTATGATAAAGCGGTATCCGGCAAAGTTGCTGCTTTGGGCACGCAAGCGATCCACCATGTCAGCTAGTCCGGTAGTGGTGGCAAATTCTGACTTGAGGATTGTCGCAATGCCACGCAGTGCCCCTGGACGATCAACGTACATGATGCGCTCAACTTCTGGTTGCGATCGCAAATATTTCTGAATCTGTTCAGATTGTCGAATCGCTTCTGGTATACTAGTTCCCGGCAACGGTTCCGCTCGCAACACGACCTGGTTACGATTTCCTTCAGGTAAATAATCCGCAGGTGGTAGTAGAAAAATACTAATCACAAGTAAAGCAACGGGAATCGCCAACACTAGTAACCTGCGACCAACACGCCGGCGTCCGAGTGACCAGCTGACGGTAGATGCCAAAAAGTTTTCGAGTTTCCCTTGGAAATGACGGAATACTGCCGAGGTTTTTGCTACTAAGCGCTCAAACCAATTGCCACCTCGGTATTCACCGCCCCCCATCATTTGCATCGCTTCTGATTGCTTGAGGAACAGTCCAGATAGCATTGGTACCAGGGTCAATGCGGCAAACAGCGAGAACACGGCAGAAGCAGAAAAAGCGATCGCCATATCAGCGTAGAGTTGTCCTGCTTCACCCGTCACCATAATCAGCGGCACAAACACAACTACGTTAGATAAAGTAGAACCGAGCATCGCGCCCCAGACTTCTTGTGTGCCATCAATTGCTGCCCGGATCGGATTTTTGCCCTGCTGCATGTGGGTAAACACATTCTCAATCACGACAATTGAGTTATCCACGACCATACCCACAGAAAACGCTAATCCTGCCAAACTGATAATGTTCAATGTCCGTCCTAGTGCAGACATGACAATGAACACAGCAATTGTGCCAATAGGAATGGTGATGGCGACTACAGCAACCGTTCGCATCGAACCCAGGAATAGCAATAAAACGATGATTGCCAGTAATGCTCCACTGAACAAGTTCTCCTGCACGAACGCTATAGATTGATTGATGTACTGGCTTTCGTCGTAGTTGTAAACAAAAAGAATCCCCTGGTTTTCCCTATCGAACTCAGTTTGGAGTGCGGCAATTTCGGCTCGGATGCCCTTAGCAACCTCTGGCACATTCGCCCCAATTTGACGAATCACACCGATTGCTACCCCAGGTTTGCCGTTGAACATCAATGCACTATCTTGCGGTTTGCGTCCCATTTGCACCTGTGCCACATCTCGCAAGTAAACTGTACCCGATTGGTCACGCCGCAGTACAAAGCCTTCAATTTGCGATAGATCTTGCGATCGGCTGACTGTGCGGACTCGATATTCTCGGCGTCCTAGAATTAATGGCCCACCCCGGATGTCGCGGTTGTTTTCTTGAAGTACCCGCACCACATCACCAATAGTAAGGTTGCGATCAGACAATGCTTGCGGATTGACCTTTACCTCCACTTCCCGCTCTTGTCCACCCACTAAGAGAAATTGTCCAGCTCCCTCGATTCGCCGTAAGCGCGGAATCACTACCTCTTCCGCTAAATCTCGATAGCGGTCTGCATTTGGCTGAAATCCTTCCTTAGTGTCAAACGGAATCCACATCATTGGGGAACTATTACCACCCACCAGTTCCACATTCGACTCTTGTGCTTCTGGGGGCAAGCTTTCTACCTGCTGCAAGCGGTTCAATACATCCACCATCCGTTCTTTGACGTCGGCATTCTGAGCAAATTCCAGGGTGATAGTGCTGCGTCCCGTCCGAGAGGTACTGCTGATTTCCTGGACGCCCAGCACTTCTTCCATTTGCTCTTCAATTGGGCGCGTAATTAGGTCTTCGACCTCCGTAGGTCCTGCTCCTGGATAAGTAGTGGTGATGGTAATTTCCGGGCGATCGCCCCCTGGTTGCAATTCCAAGGGCAACCTCAGTAACGAGAACACCCCAAACATGGCTACCAAGCAAAATAAGACAAAGGTGCCATGTCGCCAACGAACAGCAGTTTCAATAAAGTTCATAAGTAAAATTGTGAGTTAGGACTCAAAAGTGTCTTTGGTAAAATGTTAGGAAAGGGTTAAAGGAGAAAGGAAAAAGGAAGATTTTTGCCTTTGACCCTTCCCCTTGACCCATCTTCTGCAAAGAAGTCTATTACCTCGTTCCCAGTCTGCGACTAGCACTCAAATACCACTAACTGTCTTCACAGGCGCACCATCTTGCAACCCATCACCGCCACGCAGCACAATGGGTTGACCGCCGCGTAAGGTGGGATGGTAAATTGCAACATTTTTACCCATATCAGCAACCATTTCTACTTTAATTTGCCTAGCTTTGCCATCAGCAACCGTAAAGACAAGCCACTGATTTTGGCGTCTTGTTACTGCATCGCGTGATATAACAAAGCTAGACCGATTCGAGGGCATATTCAGGTTACCTGCGATCGCCATTCCCGGTAACAAACCTGGTGGCGGGTTGTTGATTTGGACGCGGACGCGCTGGCGACGAGAAGCAGCATCTGCTGAGGGAACGACAGCGGTGATGGTGGCTCGTTGTTTCCATTGCGGTAGGGCACGAGTCGTGAGATCAATTGTCATGCCGGGAGTAACTTGACTGCTCAATTCTTCGGGTAACTCCAAAAAAATATCGAAGCGATCGCCTGCTACTAAAGTCACAATTTGACCAGAACTTTGCACCAAATCACCATTACTAACATGCCGAGTCTGCACCACACCTGCTTCGGATGCCACAATGCGAGTGCGCTGCTGTGCCAGTTCTGCTTGAGCTAGGGTGGCTCTAGCTGCTTCTACGTTTGCCCGTTGAGCGGCGATTTCTTCTCGAATCGGCCCAGCTTTGGCTTCAGCAAACTGGGCTTCGGCTTCTAACCGTTCTCCCCGGATATTATCCAATTGTGTTTGAGCTTCCACGAGTAATCTTTGAGACAGAGCACCTTGTTTAACAAGATCGCTGGTGCGCTTCAGGTTATCCCGTGCTTCCAGCTCTCGAGCCTTGGCAGATGTGACTGTTGCTTGACGTTGAGCAATAATTTCTGGACGAGTACCTACTTCCAAGCGTGCCAAATTGCTACGCTGTTGAGCTAGTTGTGCCCGTGCTTGGGAGATTGCTAATTGCTGATCGGAGTCGTCTAGGATAGCGATCGTCATTCCTGCCTTGACGCGATCGCCCGATTGCACCAAGATTTTCTCAACAATCCCATTAGTTTGAGCGCGGAGTGTTGACTGCTGACTGGCTTCCACCTGTCCTAAAAGCTGCATACTTTTTGTAGCACTTCCAGTTGCCAGGGCGATCGTTTCAATCGCTTTTGGAGTTGGTGCTTTCTGCTGTTGGGCAACAGAGGGACGTGGTGCGCCACCAGGAGCGAGTATTCGCCAAAGGATAATGCCACCAGTTGCCAGAAATAGGATCAGCAAATTCCAGAACCAGGGTTTACGAGAACGAGTAGGCGCTTCAGAGGGCGCAGAACTGTCTGACTGGGTTTCAACGGTTGAAGCTTGGTCTCCAGAAACATCCATAATGGTTGATGGTAGCTACTGAAAGTTGAGGGTTAATTGTTAACGGTTGACAGTGGACAATGAACTGTCAATTGTCAACCATCAACGGTCAATTTTTTAACTAAATTTAAATAATGTAACTTTTTTACAGTTTATTGGAAAATTATGACAAAAAAATGTCAGATGTAATGACAGTAGACCGAAAAGTTCGGTGAGCGCCCTGTGTTCGATACCTGTAAGCCCGATTATTGTTTAAAAAACGTATAGTACAGTGTAAATTCTCTAACTTGTAGTTGTTCGGGAAATTATTCGATTTCTCTCCCTTTGCGATGGCACGCAGTGCCCGCCCTTTGGGCGATCGCGGGTTTTGAGAGGAATAATGCGGTTTAAATACAATATACGCGCTTTGAAGGCATCTACCGCCGACTTGTCCTAACAGCTTTGGCGACATGTTTCTTTCATCAAAGGTCACTTTATCGAAGGTTTTGGTATTTCGTGTATCTAGTTGCAATGCAACGGCTTTTGCCCCGATTAATTCGATTTGGACCACGACTTTTGTAACTTCCTCAGCATTGCTATGGTAGGTCACAATAACATCGACCCCTTTTTTAGCAAGGTTCAAGACAGTACTTTTGCCCAGTCCTCGGTTCGATCCAGTTAGTAGTGCAATTTCTGGGCTGTGATTAGTCATTACCCGATCCCTTGAGTGTTTTGGGTTGATGTATGCATCTTATGAATAAGAGCAAGAGTTTTAAATACACAAACCTCGCTCTTTATTGCCTAATCCTCCAAATTAAGGTTCTGCAACTGGATAAAGATGCTCTACAATAACTGTCACCCCTTCGGGGAATTCAAAATTCACGCATTATAAATTCAAAATTAGAATCCCCATAAATATATCCCACATTCCGCAGGTTAGTCAGCAAAGGAGATAATATTTGCGACAAGGGGCACCAAAAAAGTGGAGAATCCAAGAGCGCTCCTGGGTAAGATTGGCAATTTGTTTGGTTTGGGCGATCGTTACCAGATGAATCGACATAAAACATTGGAAAACCCAACGTAAAGTAGGAGTAGTAGTTGGTTTGCCTAATTGATTATTGATAGTCTGTTTAGCCCGCTCTAAAGCTTGGCGTAAAGCTCGTTGACCCAAACTATAAACAAGCAAACATAAACCCATAACCATTGCCAAGGCCGCAACACGTTCGGTGGAATTGAGGAAGACGCTGTTCGTAAAAAAGAGCGGGTCTTTGAGGAAGCGAAAACCACGTTCAGTTGATTGTTGCGCTTTATACTCACGCAACACATCATCATCACTCAGGTGGTTAGCTTCCAGGACATTGGTTGCCAAGATAAATCTTCCAGGTCGTTGTATTTCAAGGTCTATGGCAGTTTGCTTGGGCACAATAGAACCACAAACCTGGTAGTAAACATTGCCAATAACATATTTACGTGGTCTACCGCGTCTAGTGTGTTGCCTAACTTCGTTAACTTGAATATCATTCAGTTGGTGTAAGGGTAATTGACGATTGATACGTTCGGCAGCCAATCGTGCATCCTTCTCACAAGCAAATTCTTGTTTGCACAACTGGCGAAGTTCAGATTCAGCTTTTGACAACTGTTTTGCTAACCGTTTTTCTAATTGTTTCAGGTCAGCATCAAGACGTGCTTGGCTCTCAACTACCAGCCAGCGTTGTTGTACTCCAGCATAGTCATGACAGCATGACGCAATCCGGTACCCAGCTTTAAAGCTGTCTACAAACGCTTTTGGGGAGATGTTCTCTAACAAAAATTTGGCGGCACTCAAGGTTGCAGGTACTCTTGTTACCCAATGTAATTGTTTCATTTGTTGCAAGTTTTCCACCGTATACAGTGCTGCGTCTGCAACAAACAAAGCCTCAATCTGCCATTGGCGCTTGAAATCCGCAATTATCGTGGCAAACATTGCTGAGTCCGCTTCGTTACCATCTGCTACTCTCAGATATAGTGGGATATCTCCGTCTCCACTGCACATTAAGTCAACAATAAATTGTTTGAGGTCTGGGCGATGGTCTCTTGAGTAGCCATATGTAATTTCGATGTTTCTAGGTTCAACTTGTTCGTAGCTGTTGTTTATGTATTCCCCATCAACATGAAACGAACTCGAATCTAGATGCAGACTGTTCATTTTGACCCCGAATTTTCTGGCTGCACATAGTGCTACCGTGATAAATACTTCGGTTAGCCCTGCCTGATATAGTTTGTCTAAAACTCGACCTAAACGGTCGTCGTTGAGGTGTTCTGGGTGTATTCCTTCTCCCAACAAATGTTCTGTAGCTTTCCCTATAAAAAATTTCTCAAATAGGTATAACGGCGCGCTTACGAACCCCAACCCATTTAATATCATTGCTTTTACAACTTGACCTGCACTGATGATTTCTTGAGAATGAGTCCCTAGTAGACGGTTGATTTGTTCTACCAAGTTCATCTCATCACATATGCCTGCGACTATGCCACAGTGGTCAATATCCTGTACCCTAATATCTAGTGGTGAAGCTGTCATGCTTCCAAAATGCAGCATTTAGGTCATTTTTAAAATACAGCATTTACGATCGCACCTGCGGAATGTGGGTAGTAACTATCAGAGCAGCGATTTATAAATAACTTCTATAACTAACAATCAGGGGATATACCCAGTCATTACCCAGTCACAACGACTGGGTTTTTACAGCAGTTTTCACGTATTTGAACCACACTGTAAGGGCACAGCAATGCTGTGCCCCTACGCCAAATGTGGTCTATTTACCTGAAAATAGCTGTAAATTAAAGGTTATGGTGTTAAGAAGAATGCAGCTTGGGCAGAACGCAGAACACAGAATATCCCCACGAATAAAATACGTTCGATTTAAGAATGAAGATACTTTCTTCTTCTTCCACGAATAAATTCGGGGGCAGCCATACCAATACTCAGAAACCAGAACTCTTGATTCATAACGAGAAAACGCGTTTAACATTCTGAATTCTGAGTTCCTAGCTGCGGTTCTTTCTTGGTGACTTACTTTTACCTACCACAAAGACAGCTGCCCTGGTGAAACATTTGATTTCCCGCCTTGGTGGTAAAAAAGATGACACGCACTGCATAAAGCCACCAAATTCTCTTTTCTGTTGTCAGCTGGGTTCCGATTCCAATGATGTACTTGGAGCGTGTATGCCATCCGCTCTGAACGTGTTAGATGTGATGTACTTTCACGCTTGAGCAATACACTTTAACCCGCATTTTTGGCAGCACCAAAGAGCTTCTTGTTTAACTGCGAACGCAATCTCTGACCAATTGTCTGGGTAAAGCCAGCGGTTAATCGTCATTTTGTTTGTGCATATGTAATTGCTATGAACTACCCAGACCTACTGCGCCCTCGGTCTGGGTTTCTACAACCAGACCAGCAGGACTAGATTTTTGACGCTTCGCGCGTCCCAGTTGCTTCATACTTCCAGCTTTTTTGCGGGTGGATGAAGTAGAGCTAAGGACATCAGCACGGCAGTTGCCACAACGGGGGGAACCCCCGCAAGGCGCTGCCTTGTCTTCGAGGCTTGTTCCAAACCCCGGTAGAGTTCCTTTTGACCAGTAGAGCATCACTTCGGCAGCAGCGATATCCCTGTCCTGTACATACCCGCAGACACCGCACTCATGGATGCGTACGTCCAGAGTCTTCTTATGCTGGTGTCCGCATTTAGGACAGGTTTGACTTGGTTTTACCTTCTTGGTTGGGACTTCTACAAATACACCACCAATTTGTTCAACTTTATATTTGATGGTACTTCGTAGCATTCCAAAACCGACATCAAGGATTGACTTGTTCAACCCTGCTTTCTGCTTTTTCCGCTTACCTTTGTTTGCTTTCCCAGTCATCTTCTTCACTTCTAGTTTTTCGGTCGCAACGAAGCTATTACCGCTTACTATTTCTGCTGCAACTTGATGTACCCAATTCTGCCTCTGGTTAGCAACCTTACGAGTGAGTTTACTAACTTTAGTTTGGGCTTTTCTCCATCTTCTAGAAGCTTTTATCTTCTTTTTCCTGTTTGGTGCTTGTTTGCGCCTTTTATCCTTGGATGCTTTCTTTATTTGATGTTCAGCATTCCTCAAAAACTTAGGAGCACAAGAGTGTTGATGATTTTCCCCATCGGTGATTGATAATGCTGACTTGCAACCCAAATCAATACCAATAGCACCAGTTGGTAATACCTCAGGCTTGAGAGCCTGGTCTAAAACTTCCACAGTAATAGACGCGTACCACTTACCATTACGATAGACAATAGTGCAAGTAGTAGGAGTCCCCCAATACTTAGCCTTGCCACGCATCTGAATACGTCCAATCTTAGACAGATTGAGATACCCATTTTCGCCATTGGACTCAACGGAATAACCAGTTTTAGCTGGATAAGTCCATCCCGAATAATGGCGAATTGATTTGAATTTTGGACGCTTTCCTAATCCTTTGAACCAACGCTCAAAACCAAAATCAACACGTTTCAATGTTGCTTGCAAAGCCTAAGAATTAATTTCTTTGTACTCTGTCCAAACTTCTTTGAAGGCTGGTAAGCTATTCTGCTGCTCAATGTAGCTAACAGAATGCTTGAATTTTTGATATTGAGTGAATCTGTTGTATACAGCAGCATTGAACAAGTCTTTGTGAAGCTTTCGGTGATACCGCAAAGACTGCTCTATTTGCTTATTTGGGTACAACCGAAAAGTCATTCGCCTTGTTGCCACTGTGAAATTTACCCCCTAACCTGTACTTGTTATACTGATATTATCTCTGACGTGTAGGTATGTCAAGTGGTTCCAAGGAAAGGTTCTCATTCTGTTTTCTCTGTTCACTTACACTTTGTTTTCGTTACTAAATATCGACGAAAAGTAATAACCGCTCCAATGTTGGAACGGTTACGAGAAATATTTGCAAACGTATGTATCAAAACCAAATGCCAGCTAATTGAGTTTTCAGGAGAATCAGACCACATTCACTTGCTAATAGATTTTCATCCTGATAACAATCTTTCTGTTCTTGCTGGAAGTTTGAAATCAGCATCTAGTAGAATTATTCAAAAAGAATTTTCTGAACATTTAGCAACCATATATAAAAAATCAGTATTGTGGTCTAGTTCTTATTATGTTGCCTCAACTGGCGGCGCACCAATTGAAAGAATCAAGCAGTATATTCAATCCCAAGAAACACCAAACGATTGATTGGAAATTGCTCAAATCTTCTCTGCACTATCTGAACTACGTTCAGAAACGTTTGAGAAGTATTCGCGATTTCACAGCACGCCATCCCCACCCTACTTCGTGGAGGGTGGGGACTTCCGCGATACCGTTAAATTATCAAAGCTACATTATCGCACCCCCTACTCATCATCATCCGGCAAATACAACCCACTACTATCAGTCGGTCGAGCGTGCAGATACATTTCAGTAATCGCCACCGAACTATGCCCCAGCGTTTTTTGCAGCAGGTGAATCGGCGCTCCCCGGTCGAGGCTGTGGGAAGCATGGCTATGTCTGAGCCAGTGGGGGCTAACATTAGCATCAAGACCAGCCCGAGTTGCAGCATTTCGCACGATATGAAACACCATTGAACGGCACAGATGACCGCCTTTTGCAGAGACAAACACTGGGTCATCTTTACGGGAGTCGCCTTTTAACTCTTGAATCTCCCGCCAAATCCCTTTTCCAACCAGCACAGTTCTGGTTTTATCGCCTTTACCAAACACAGTTATTTGCCCACCATCGCCACGCACTTTGAGGTCACGCCACTTGAGGTTACATAGCTCCGATACCCGCAAACCCGCAAAGTAGAGTAAGCGGACCAGAGTGCGATCGCGCTTTATTGTTGTGCTATTGATTATTAACTGTACTTCTTCTTCAGTAAGGATACGTTCTGCCAAACGATTTTTTCCTTTAGGGGACTTAACTAGTATTCCCAAATTGGACGAGATGACACCTAACTCTTTGGCAAAAGAAAATAGGCTTTTGATAGCTCCCACCGCCACCCGCTTGCTGTTATCAGAACTACTTAGTGTCATTGCCCACATCTGGATGTCCATCAAAGTGCAATCCGCCAAGGTTTTATTGTTCACATGGAGAAAAAAACGCTCCGCATAGCGACGGTAGCCGTCAACGGTGTTTTTGCTCTTACCGTGCAGCCAGAGGTCAACCAATTCGCAGTTAGTCAGGGTAGTGGAACTATTCAACATTGCACATTCTTATGTTGAATCCATCCTTATTAAAGCTTACTGGGGGGACGGTTGCTTTTTATTTGACCGGATGATACAGCCCGTCTTTTTCACTGAACCGCCACGCAGCCTTTACTAGGGTCACGCTGTTTAGTCCAAAGTTCAAAATCTTTCTGCTTTGAGAGTTGCACGTTTTTCTTGGAGCGTTTTTTCATCAGTAGTCAGCCGTAGTGCTAGGTTTTTCTTCTCAAATGGCATCAACTGTGCTTTGGCTTGAGTATAAGGTGCATATGATTTAGTCCGGTACGACGAGCGAGAATTAAGGTGATTTTGCACCGTCATTAGGGCAGATTCAAATTGAGCAATACGGGCTGTGATTGTTTCGAGTTTGATTTCTAGGTTAGTAAGGCGTGTTTCTGTACTGTGGTCAATACGTGTGTCGCTACCCGAAGCCAGTTGAGTTTCCAATTTGTGCAGACGAGTTTCTACACTAGTTTCTGTACCAGGAACCGAGCCCAAAATGCGTTGCAGACCTTGGATAACTAAATCGGTGGCTGTGGTGTTACGTTCTCTGGCTGCTTTGCGTAGCGCTGCTGCTAGGGATTTGGGCAGTTTAAAGTTAATCGATTCCCGTTCAACTTTGGTCATGTCTACACCTATTTATGTACCAGCGTGTAGATAGTTTACAGCTGAGGGGCAGCTTGCGCGTAAAGTACATATAAATGCGCGAACCCACACTTTAACTCCGTTGAAAATTTTTCATTTAGTCCGCGAACCGACAGGCATTCTGTGCCCGCCTTCTTGCGATTGGTGCGAACGTGTCGTGAGCGCTCCTTTGCACACTACATGTTGGCGCAGCCTGTCCTCCGGACTTACGGCGCAGTCGTGCCGCACCGCGAGGGCGATCGCCGTTTGATTGACTTACTGGGAGATTTTCCTTGACGGACTGGCGGTGTGGACTACGGTGTAGACTGATTGCGGTGGTAGGTGCGGTGTAGATGATGGGGAAGAAGACAAAGGGGCGATCGCGGTTTAGAAAATGATAGTTGAGCGATGTATGTTTCAAGCTTGTATGACAAAATCTAAAATTTTTATTAAATATTCCTTAACTGTTTTAACTGTCTTAACTGTCCTTTTCTCTCTTTTTCACTATTTGATAGTTAAGTAGGATAAGTAGGAAAAGTGGGTAATTTGATATTTTTTGTTTCCTGAAGAATAAGGTGTTGCTATTATGCAAATGTAAACTACAATCATCCAAAAGTATTATTTTCATCATGGTTAACCAAAACACTGAACTGAAAGCAACCGAAGTGCGCGAAGACTTGTTTATTGAACTGGATGAACTGGAACTGAAGGCAGTAGTAGGAGGAAGCGGTCCAGTAAATACCCTAGCAGGCG